>Ga0214543_1000945_pt1 | contig 53772 bp, 26 predicted proteins | sample CNSS2metaG_FD_160094 | JGI IMG/M metagenome (GOLD analysis project Ga0214543, IMG submission 160094) | Root nodule microbial communities from cowpea collected in UCLA plant growth center, Los Angeles, California, USA - CNSS2 | ecosystem: Host-associated > Plants > Roots > Nodule | place: USA... | reverse complement strand
AGAAGTCATTGTGTACAAAAGGAAATTATGTACAAAAGGAATTTATGAACTTCAATACCAAAGGATACATTCTAGGTATGTAATTTATTCTTTTTTAATTCTTATATTAACAAAGTAGTGTATTAGTTATATTTTTGTTGTTGGTGCTTCACGACAATATTCAATGAAATCAAATCTTAACTTGACATATAACTTTAATTACATTCTAAATTTATCTATTCCATTGATCCACATCAACATCTTCTTAAAACATTAAATTATCATCATATAGATTATTAAATATCAAAAAACCCATTACTATTACCACAATTATTATATATAAGAAAAACCCGTGCGTTGCACGGGTAGAATGATTAGTATCTTTTACATGTGACGCTGCATAAAATGCACGTGTTGGGTTGTTGTCCGACATATCTGATCTATTCCGTATTTTTATTCAAGTCGAATGCATTCGGATTTTACATCCGTTCTTTTTCCCAACTACAATCTAACCAAATCTTAATTACATTCACAAAATAGACTTGCATCAATATTACTCCATTTAATCTGTTATTATATTTGGCAGGTCAGGCTAATTAATTCACTAAACCTACTAGTATAAGACAGGCAACTTTTGACTTTTTTTTTACAATTAATTATAAATATATATATATATATATATATATATATATATATATATATATATATATATATATATATATTTAGACTCTCACTTGTTTTCTCTTTTCATTTTTACTTTTGTATTGTATTTTTTATTTATTATTGGGTTAAATATGTTTTTGTCCTTTAAGTTTCCGTGAAATTTGGAATTAGTCTTCTTCAAAACTTTTAACCAATTTAGTCTTTCATCTTTAAAATTGCGTGAATTTAGTCTTTTTAACCAAATTTTGTTAAGTTTATATGATGTTCAAGCGCATTTCATGATAGTATTTGAATTGTTTACACCGTTTGACACATTTTCGCTTTAATGTTAACTCAAATATTATCATAAGATACGTTTAAAATATCAAATAAACTTAACAAAATTTGATAAGAAGAACTAAATCCACACATTTTTAAAAATAAAAGACTAAATTGGTATAAGATTTCAAGGAAGAACTAATTCCAAAATTCAATAAAACTTGAAGGACTAAAAACATATTTAACCCTTTATTATTTAGACAAGTTTATCACAACCTGACGTCAACTTTTATAAACTGGATTGTGTAATTTATAGTGTCATAAGAAGTCAAATTAAAATGTAATGGTGATTTGTGTTGTGTGCACAGTACAAGAATATTTATTATTCGAAAAATAACGATATTTTGATATTTTTTTTAATTTATTATTTTAATATTTTTTAATTATTTTTTTAATTGTTTAATGATATAATGTGATGATTTGAGGAAGTAAATTAAAATATAGTATTCCTAAACAAAATCTTATTTTATCATCAAATCACATAGGTATTTATTCTGTTTGCCAATCTGGTAAATAAATATACGTTTAGGAATTGGTATATATATATTATGAATTGAATATTATTTTTTCTATTCATGAGTATATAAATATGAACATCTTCATTTTATAACCATTTCACCAAGAATTGTATTTTTTTTTTTCCTATCTCTCTTTTTCATTTAGTAGTTTTTTTTTTAGCATTAAGAAAGTTATTAAGTTGTGGAGCAAAGTGAGGACCCGGTCCACAGCAGTCAAATCTAAATGGAATTTTTAATTATTTATTGTTATTTTCTTATTTTTATCTTCGTTTTTTCTTCTTTTATTACTAAACCAAAAGACAAAATGACAAGAGAAGTGTCTAACACAAACGACATGAAGGCAAAATGGGTGGTCCTCCTCGTTTTCACTTCTTCTCATGGAAGAAGCAAAATCCAACACATACACCTTTTATAATTATAATTAGAGACGTAATTGTAATTGTTTTGTTCCAATAATACATTTTCTTAATATTAGATTCATTGTATAACAAAGTCTTTGTAAACTCATCTTCAAAAATTGAAAATCAATCAAATGATGAAAGGCAGAAATTAAACAAGTTCCACGCGTTTTCTATCATTTTAAAAGTCATGAAAAGAAGAAAAATGTAACTTTTAATAATTTTCTAAATCAGGTTAATAAGAATAAATACTATTTATTACCAAAACGACAAGATAATATTAACAAATCTTTGAATAATTTTATTCTTTTATATTCATTTTATTTTAACTAAATCTATATGTCACACTATTTCAATTTAATTTATATACAGCGATTAAATGATGCTGGTTCGAAATGCTGGGGGAAAGGATTTTATTTAAAATAATGTAAGGTTATAGTGAGAGAAAATAATGAAGTTATTTTTCTTTTTTCTAAGACAAAACCGTAACAAATTCAAACAAATAAAAGATACTTATATGTAGAAGTTATTTAAATACATTATGCACGGATTTAAAAAAAAATTGGATTAATTTTTATAGACAAATTTAACAAAATTTTTATAAATAGATAAAATTAAAATAGATTAATTTTTTATTTTTTAATCAAAATAAAATAATAAAATAGTACCTCTTTTATTTAAATAGATAATTTTTCAATTGTAAAAGGAAATAAAAATTTGTCAACCTATATTTTTCCTCTTTAAAACAAGTTGCTATAATGATAGAATGATGAGAGAGAAGGACAAGGAAAAAGAATTTGATAATATCTTAAGTAAAACAAATAAATACGATATAATTAAATAATAAGTAGGGACTGATGTGACAGTCAAATTTACATGATTAAAGTGAATTAAATACAGAAGGCCCAGTGTGTTCATAAAATTGAAATGTGGAAAAGTAAACAAAGGACAAACCTGTGGTTTTTTCTTTTCCCACTTCTCTATATCTCTCTCTATCTCTCTCTGTGACTCTCTGCAACCCTTTTGAGGATTGAAAAACATGGAGGAAAGTCTGCTACACAAGCACGAAGAAGAAAGTGAAGAAAAAAGAGTGACATGGAGAGGTTTCAGTGAAGAAATGAGAAGGATAAGTGTTACAGCAGGGCCTATGGTGGCTGTGGTTTCTTCCCAATACTTGTTGCTAACTGTGTCAACCATGGTAGTTGGTCATTTGGGTGAACTCTATCTCTCTAGCGCCGCCTTAGCCATTTCCTTATCAGGGGTCACTGGTTTCAGTCTTCTTGTAAGCTCCTACTATCACTTTCTTCCTGTTTCATCATTATTAGATCTAAATATCATTTAATTTATGTCATATTTTGTTGGTTCTCTCATAAACATTATTGATTGTACAGGACCCAGATAATCAATTTTTCTTTTATGAACAAAAACCTGGTTGTTGCCACGTTGTTTTTTATTTTGATGATGGAAACTAACGTGTGAAACTAACAGTAATTTTAATGATTCAATGTGACACTCGAGGTTTAGCTTTCAGAAAGGGCACTGTGCCTTTTTAGAAAGACATATGATATGGTCGTGCTGCCAGAAAGATACCACACACAGTTGAAATAATCACCTACTTCACACTTCCCCATTTATTGCTTCTTTTAATTTTATGATTTCATCGTGTCGTGTCATATCTGTTGCTTTATTAATATACTTGGTTTTTTAATATAGAGCTATTATTGTTTGACAAACTTTTTTTAACAAAGTTTTCTTATTTAGGTAAAACCTTGGATTCTCATTATTTTTAATAAATAAAAATAATAAAAAATTCTCATATTCTTTTGTCACTGTTTTTTGTCTCTCTCACACACACTTGCTATGTTCCCCAACGTTGTTTTTGCACTAGGCGACCAGAAGTGCCGCCACATTTGAGACTGTAGCATCAGAGGAGATGTGGTTTTTCTCTGGTTTTCCTTGGCATTGTTATCTTATTTATATGATGAGTATTATTATTGAGGAGGTGATGATAGATTATTCTGTTGCATGTGTAAAAGTTGTCAGACTTATCAATACATGTATGCATTTTGACAATGAGATAAGCACTTGCGCAAACATTTAGGAGATGACTCAGGGTATGCTTCTCAAAAGAATTGTTTATGAAAACATCTTGTAACTTGTAACAAAATAGTTCAATGCATGATAATTGTTTGAACGTAATTCAATATAATAAAACTGATTTATCACATAAGAACTGTTCCTCTTAATATTTTGACTGTAACACTATGTTTGTGTTTAGTAATCAGTTATCTCATCAACTATTTCAAGAAAGTAATTATGCATTTGTTTGAAAATCTACTTATGCTAACAGATGGGACTGGCTAGTGGACTAGAGACAACTTGCGGACAGGCTTATGGAGCTCAGCAATATCAAAGAATTGGAATGCAAACATACACTGCCATTTTCTCTCTCATATTGGTTTGCATTCCCCTGTCAGTCCTTTGGTTCTACATAGAAAACATACTAGTTTTCATGGGCCAGGACCCTCTAATTTCACATGAATCAGGGAAATTCATACTTTGGCTTCTACCAGCACTTTATGCAATGGCAATTCTACAGCCATTAGTTAAATATTACCAAATCCAAAGCATGCTTCTTCCCATGCTTGCATGTTCTTTTTTCACACTTGCTATTCATATACCTCTTTGTTGGGCCCTCGTGTTCAAAACAAGACTGAATAATGTTGGTGGAGCATTGGCAGTTAGCATTTCAACGTGGTCAAATGTGATTCTTCTTGGATTATACATGAGATACTCCTCTGCCTGTGCAAAAACTCGTGCACCCCTTTCTTTGGATCTGTTTAAAGGAATGTGGGAGTTCTTTCGTTTTGCCATCCCTTCGGCAGTAATGGTTTGGTGATTAATCTTCCTGTTCAGTTAATATTTTACATATTCACTTTATCAGATCATACAAAGTTTGTGTAATATATTGTGCTGTTTTTACAAAATTTGTATATAACATGCATTTTTTTGTATTCATGTTGATGTGGTAGCCTTGAATGGTGGTCATATGAGTTGCTTGTATTGCTGTCAGGGCTGTTACCAAATCCAGCACTTGAAACTTCAGTTCTATCAGTTTGGTAAGTATGTTACACTCCCTTTAAAACTGCAACCAATGATCTATTCTGCTTCCAATTTTCTCTTATGAGATTTTATAAGTTAATGTGACTGACTGAACTAATTTATTTGTCATTTTTCTACAGTTTGAACACTATTTCAACCCTTTATACAATACCCTTTGGAATTGGTGCTGCAGCAAGGTAACACCATAGACATAACATTCATTCTACACAATATATATCTAAACTAACTAACCATCCTGTCCCCTGGATGATTATAGCACAAGGGTTGCAAATGAATTAGGAGCTGGAAAACCATATGCTGCCCGTGTTGCTGTGTTAGCTGCAATGTCTCTTGCAGTCATTGAGACAAGTGTAGTAAGCGGAACACTCTTTGCCTGCCGCCATGTTTTTGGTTATGTCTTCAGCAATGAGAAGGAAGTTATTGATTATGTCACTGTCATGGCTCCTCTCGTATGTATATCTGTCATACTAGACAGTCTACAAGGTGTTCAAACAGGTAACCTTATATCATAGGATTAATAAGTTTCTGGCATCTTTTAACATTTAATAAATATTTTAATTTGATCCTTGTATAAACATTAGACATTGAAAATATCGATCTTTCTTTCTCGAGAAATCAATTTTAATAATGGTTTGGTTCAGGAATTGCTAGAGGTTGTGGATGGCAAGATTTAGGAGTTTATGTAAATCTTGGGGCTTTCTACCTTTGTGGGATTCCAGTGGCTGCCATATTGGCATTTGTGGTGCGAGTGGGAGGAAAAGGACTTTGGATTGGTATACAATGTGGTGCTTTTGTTCAAACTGTTCTTCTTTCTCTCATAACCACCAACATAAATTGGGAAAACCAGGTATAAAAGCTCTATCCTTTCTCTCACAAGTATGCTATAACAAAATTTTAGATCAATGAAATGATTCCAAACACTTCTGGGAGCAACTTTGATTTGGTTAATAAAACTTAATGTCCCTTTTGCACATTGTGTTTCAATTGTTTGATTTTACCATGCAGGCCATCAAGGCAAGAAAGAGGTTATTCGATCATCAATTGTCAGCAGAAAATATATTGGTATGAGAAGCTCTTAATCAAAGGCCAATTTTCTAAAGATGGAGACTATTCTCATGTGTTGGAAGTAATGAATTCTTGGTTTTGTGAAAACTTGGTGCATCTGATTAAGAATACTCAGAGCAATTTTTGTGAATTAACAGGATAATGATCATCTTTACCAATTTTTGTTTCTGCTGTGTTGTTTAACATCTTAAATTTAAGATGGCAAATCATCCTTATTTCAGTATTTTCTTTCTTTATACTTATTTCAGTATTTTCTTTCTTGATACTATTTTTGTTTGAAATTACAACAGCATCTTTCAATTTCTTAGATTATATAAAAAATTTATATTATTTTTCTTTGATCTTTTAATTTCATAATCAAATTTTAAGTTACATATTTGATATTTTTTACATTTTTCTATAATTATTTTATTATTGGTGCTTGATACTTAAAAATATGTGATATTCATGTAATTATAATATTTGGTATCAGATAAAAAAGAAATATCTTTTAGTATCATATTTTACTTATTGTGATTTAAAAAAAAAAAAACTTTTCAATTAATCTTTAGAATGGTAAATGAGGGATGAAGATGTGAAAAAAAAATTAATATCTTAACATCATATTTTACTTGTGACTTTTTTTTTTGGTAAAAAAACTTTCAATTAATGTTTAGAATGAGCTGGTATAGATGATAAATGTTGGTTTTTATTTATTTTTAGCATAACTAAGTTCAAAATATCATAAATTCGAATAGTATTAATTTATTTTCTATATTTTTGTGGTAATTGATTACTCAAATAAAATCATGTTTTGTAATTGAATACTTTTCTTAATTTAATATGTGAAATTGCATAATTTTTTACAATTTGATGATGTGACTATTGATTAAATGATGTGTTATTATCTAATCATCATCTTATTTATAATTTTTTTTATTATTTTATAAGTTTATAATTTTACAATTTAACTATCTTTATGTTATAATTTTTATCATCAGTTTTAACAACTACATATTTGTATAAAAAAAGTAAAAAAGTATGATGACATTATTTTTTTAAAAAAATAAAAAAACCATAAATTAAAACATTAAAAGTATAATATATTTTTTGAAAATTAATTTTAAGTTTTCCATATTTGACACATAAATTATAATAAATAATATATTTTTTATATTTTAAAAGGTATAATTATTATTTACAAAATCAAATTGACTGAAATTTATGAAACGGCAGAGGTAAAACACATTTGACTCAAACTAAAAAGTCTTAAAAAAAAATATCCAAATTAATTTAGGTTAAAATTCTTTTTCTTTCCATCTCTTCTACTCCATTTAACAAAATAATCTATGGGGGAAGAAAAGGAATGAAAGGTGAAGTGAAATTGTATCCCTTAATTTAATAATAATATTTAATTATATTTAAACATATTTTAAATAATATTTCTATCACAACTTTTTATACGAATATTATAACTAATGTAAAGAGTTATATTTTATAATTTTCAATTTGAAAAAGACACCATTCGATGATAGAATACATTTTTATTAGATATATTATTCTAAATGTACCTTTTATAAATAAGCATACTTTTACAAAAATCATTCTTGAAAGAACATAGTTTGTTTCATATGGCTACATTTTATGAATAGATGGGTGCAATTGTAAAGAAAGTAATACATTTATTCATTTAAAAAAAAATCTCACGTATATTCTTATTTATAAATATTTGTTTATATATACGACTATTAAAAAAATATGAATCTATGAGTATTTTATAGATAAAATTTGAAATGGGTAAAAAATAAATATTACAAATGGATGTCCACATATAATAGTTATAAATAATTTTCATACCCGCTTGTTAACAGAATAGATATCATAATATTTATATCTATTAAACTCTAATTTGTCAGAACACCCATATATATATATATATATATATATATATATATATATATATATGGGTGTTCTGTGAACTTTATACAATACATCAAGATGTGAACACTGATAGAGATAGTGATTTATTTAATATTTTATTAAAAAAATAAATAATAATATCAAGTAATTTTGATTTGTTTAGTTTTCAAGAATCAATCATATAAAATAGTTTTCGTGATCTAAGCACTACTTTAAAGATTTCTATTATGTTGAACGTGATCTAATATATTGTAATTTTATTTGGACTTATATGAATTTGAGTTTATTTGTATTTTGTTTAAAATATGTGACAATGACATATTATATTTTATTTAAGTTGATGGTTAAAATATTTTGTTAAATATTTTTAAAGTTTTATTTTTAAATATCCAAATATATTCATAAATATTTACAAATATTGAAAAAATACACATAAACCAACATAACGGATATCTGCACAACTATAAAAACAAATACGAGACAAATATTAAATTGAAGATAATGAAGAATTATTATTACTTGTACCCTACTTACCTAATTAACAAAATAGATTAAAATATCATTATACATTCATTTATACCATTCATATTATCTAGTTTATTTTCTGTACGTTTTTTCAAAAGGATCATAGGAAATATATTTGATTAGAAATAATGTTTGTAACTATTTAAAGCGAAGGTACATGCATATAATTATTAAGCTACATAAATCTACTTTAATACACACATTTGAAGAGTTAAAATGCTATATAAACTATATAATATTTTTTATTACATCATTTTGTCAATATTTTAAATATGAAAAGTAATACTAATTCAGAAGTTGTATCACACCCAAAAATTAACTGGATTTGATGAGATTTTAAAGGTAAAACTATTAAATAAAAAATTAAAGAATGGATAAAATCGAGGCGTAAGTTTGTTTGAGCTGGGAACTAAAATATTTCCTATATCACTAATAGTGTACACACATGTATGTATTGTTTGTACCATTTTTTAAATATGTAAAATATTATATTAATATGTGATGATAATATAATGTTATTAAATTAATATAAAATAAAATTATATTTATTAAAAATAAAATAAATATATAAAAAAATATAAGAAAATAATTATTGATAAATAGAAAAAATAGTTTGTAAAAATAAAGTTAATTTTTAAAAATTTAATAAATAATTATATTTTAAAAAATAAAATTAGTATTTTGAAATGTAAAAACAGATAAAAAATTTTTGAATATGTTATTATAATTATTAAAGTAAGAGTAGTAATTAGTAGATTCAATAAATATTTTCTACCAATATTATTAATATAATAAAAACAATAAAAAGACAATGATTATGGTCTAGAAAAATAGAAAGTATCCCAATTAAGATCTTAAAGAACACAAATTTCTTTAATTCTTTATAAATTAAATCGATTAAACTATTCAAGGTAAGCAGTTACTAAAATTTCATCTAATTTTTATTATAGAGGATTCCAAATACAATTACTTGGGACAAAAAATCTGGTTCCTTGTTACCGTATATATAAATATTTGTTGCGTTGAGTCTCGGAGCAAAGTATGTATAAAACGCCATGACTGTACTGCTATTTGTATCAGCCTTGACAAGGCGCAATTTTTCTATGACCCTTCGAGAGAACATGGAAAAGGGTCTCTTGGAGAAGAAGAGAGAGGTGGAAGAAGGTGGTTCAGGCGTAATAAGATGGAGTGTGTTTGGTGAAGAGGTGAAAAGGGTAGCTTATTTAGCAGCTCCTATGGTTGCTGTTACTCTGTCACAGTATTTTCTACAAATAATATCAATGATGATGGTTGGTCGCTTGGGTAAGCTTGCACTCTCGAGCACAGCCATTGCCATCTCTCTCTGTAATGTCTCTGGCCTCAGTGTCATTGTAAGTCTTCTTTTCAATTGAAGCATCATTTGAAAAAAAGATAGCTGCTGGTTTTTAAGGTTGTCGTTATGCTATTAAGTTTTCAGACATTTAAGTGTTTGCTCTTTTGTGCATGTGAAATAGTTTGGAATGTCGTGTGCACTTGAAACTCGTTGTGGGCAAGCATATGGAGCACGACAATACAGAAAATTTGGTGTTCAGATTTACACTGCAATTGTGTCTCTTGCTTTAGTTTGTCTTCCTCTGACTTTTTTGTGGATGAACATGGGAAACCTCCTCGTTTTACTTGGCCAAGATCATCTGGTTTCACTAGAAGCTGGAAAATTTGCTTTGTGCATGATCCCTGCTCTCTTTGCTTATGCAGCACTTCAGTCTGTGGTTCGATTCTTTTTGATGCAAAGTTTGATGAGTCCTCTTGTCATGAGTTCATTCATCACTCTTTGCTTCCATGTGGCATTCAGTTGGTATATGGTGTTTAAATCGGGACTTGGTAACTTGGGAGCAGCATTTTCTATTGGCACTTCATACTGGCTGAATGTGACTTTACTTGGATTATATATGAAATTCTCTTCTCAATGTGAAAAGACTCGAGTCCCAATCTCAATGGAATTATTCCATGGGATTGGAGAATTCATTCGCTATGCCATTCCTTCAGCTGGAATGATTTGGTGAGTTTCTTCCTTTTATAATGTTTGATCTTTTATGTGGTGTTTTTATTTCCCTCTAGTTTTCAACCTTGCTTTGTTCCTTATATATTTGATCACTGCAGCCTTGAATGGTGGTCACTTGAAATACTAATCTTGCTTTCTGGTCTTCTTCCAAATCCAAAGCTAGAAACATCAGTCTTATCAGTATGGTATGTGTAATTAATCTTAGTCCTTCAGATAAAGATGACTTTATTTGTCTTAAAATCTATGTTGAAATTTTTACTCCTGACTCAACAATTCAGATGATTCTAATTTGTTGTTTTACTGTTAACTGTTTTTCTGACCAGTTTAAACATCAGCGCAACAATCTACACCATCCCAGAATCAATTGGCTCAGCAGCAAGGTTTTGATTCACATAAGTCATAACCTCATTAATCTGTGCATATCCACATTCATGAACAATACTAATAGTACAGTAAGGATTTTTATTTTCTTTTTCTGTCTTTTTGATTGGTTTCTCTTTTGTGTTGTTATTCAGCGCTAGAGTTTCGAATGAATTAGGTGCTGGAAGTCCACAATCAGCAAAAGTATCTGCTTATGCTTCCATGATACTGGCAGCTTTCCAGGCCATTGTGATGGGCTCGATCATTTTTTCTTGCAGACAGATTTTGGGTTATGCATTCAGTAATGAGCAGGACGTGGTGGATTATGTTTCAGAAATGGTTCCTCTCTTAAGTCTCTCTGTTATACTTGATTGCTTACACGGTACCCTTTCAGGTTTGTTCTTCTTTAAAGTACTTTTCAATGCACGTCACTGTTCTTGTACAGTGGAATCTGAGTTATGACATAAAATATAACACTGTAACACTTGTTGTGCATTACAGGTATTGCCAGAGGATGTGGGTGGCAGCACTTAGGAGCATATGTAAACCTTGGAGCCTATTATGCTCTTGGAATTCCAATTTCTGCTATGTTGGGTTTCTGGTTCCAATTTAGAGGAAAAGGGCTTTGGATTGGAATACTGACTGGTGCATTTTGTCAAACAGCTATGCTACTTCTCATAACACTGTGTACAAACTGGAAAAAGCAGGTTTGCTTTTAATTCCAAACCTTGTGGTTCTGCACTTGGCATAGTCCAAAATCACCACATTCACCATGTAATATCTTCACAAATATCAAACTAAACATTTTGAAAAAGTTTAAACTGGAGAAATTATCTCTTAATGGTCAAAGAATCTTATCAGTTTTGAACATTTACTGCTACCATGTATTAATTAAGTTGTATTTATTTCTGGGATGTGTGTGATTGCAGGCAATTGAAGCAAGGGAAAACATTTTTCAGAGAAGTTTTTCTGTAGAAGATGGATTAGCTTAAGCAAGTGGAGAAGACTCCTAAGTGTATATATAACTTTAGAATGTAGAAAAGATCAATTTTCTGTGATTTCCGAATTAGAGGGGAGAAAAAATTGATCACGTTTTTTTTTTTAAATTTCTTTACTTATATTTCATACTAACATATTATTATTTGTTTGTTGAAATTTATATTATTTGCCACTTAAAAACTAGTGAATGTGAGTTATCTATTTTTATAAAACAAGTTACATGAACAAGTTACATGAACAAGGAAGGTTAAACTTTTAAACAAGTCACATTAAAAGTTAAAAAAATCTATGTAGTAGGAATGATATAATACTTATAAAAGAAATTAAAATTTGTTTATTTAAAGTAAACATTCATTCCGAACCCCACAGAGTTACACTAAACAACTATTAATGTAATCATTATGGTCATCTGATAAAAAAATACATACAACTTTAACTGTACATCTTTTTATTTTTTATTTTTTATGACTTCAGATTAGTATAAAATGAAACATGTAGATCATGTCCATAATTAAAAAAAATGAATAATTTTTATAAAAGAAACATCCACGTTCATCATATATATTCGTATTTACGTTTTTATTTGTTATACATTTCTAAAATTATCTTACACATACTTATGTATAGAAAATATATTTGACTGAAAGTAATATTTTATTAACTATTTGAATAAAGATATATAAGTAAAATTATTAAGTGTATAAATTAATTTTAACAATATTTGTAGAAATACATTTAATTAAAAATATTTTATTTACTATTTAAACACAGGATTACGTATGAAATTATTAAGGTGAATACATTTATATTAATTATACAAAAACACACATACATATACTTCTCATCGACTATTTTTATCACGTATCTTATCCTTCATTTAATATTTTATTTGAAAAATAAAAGTAATATTAATTTTAAATTGAATTGTATTTAATGAAGTTTAAAATATATTAAATAATTAGATAAAGAATTAAAACAATTTAATCAAATCTCTTTTACTCCCGTAATTTGTTGACAATGTACATTTTCAACATAGTAGTTATAACTATAACATAAACCTAAGGTTTAGGTTTTATAAGATATTTATATTAAAACATGCTTCTCCTATATAAATTTAATACTCTAAATTATAAATAAGATTTGAGTCACATAAGAAATGTATTTGCTAAGTTCTACAAAATTAAAGATACAAAATTAAAAAATAATATGAGCTATATAGGTTGACACAATTTTTTTAACAAAAGTTTTGACAAACTTTTTTATTTAGGTAAAAAAATATTATTTTCTTGCTTTATTTTAGTTAAAAAATAAAAATTTAATGTACTTTAATTATATTTTTAGAAACTTTGTTAAGTTTGTTAAAAAAAATTTGTCACAACATAATTTTCCTAATAATATTGCAGCACGAGCAAGATAAAAAATGACAGCACGAGCCACATAAAATAATAGAGAGACTGAGGCACATAAATAAAATAAAATAAGCTCCAATAAACCACGTTTGAAGGTTTATAAACCTGTTTACACATAACAAACTTCTGTTTTGTACCCTAAATCAATAGCTTATTTTACCAGAAATCAACCCTCGATTGCACCAGTCAGGTTTTCACATAAAAAGTCTCAACAAGGTGACAACTTTCGTGTAACCCACGGAAGGATATGGAAAAGGGTCTCTTAGAGAAGGAAAATGGTGGTTCAGGTGAAATAAGATGGAATGTGTTTGTTGAAGAGGTGAAAAGGGTCGGTTATTTGGCCGGTCCTATGGTTACCGTGACTCTGTCACAGTATTTTCTGCAAATAATATCATTGATGATGGTTGGTCATTTGGGTAAGCTTGCTCTCTCCAGCACAGCCATTGCCATCTCTATCTGTGCTGTATCTGGCTTCAGTGTTATCGTAAGTCTTATGTTTCTATTATCACACCATTATAATATGAGATAGTCTTCTATCAAAGGAGGGGAATTTATTTTTTAAAAAAAGTTATCTATTTTTTTTTTATGTTCTGAATGCTGTTGTTTCTTTAACTCTCATGGGATATTGAAATGGATGCATGTGGTAGTTGTTGTGAATTGTGTGTGAGATATGAGAATTAAGTGCATTTTGATTTTTGTCAAACAGTTTGGAATGTCATGTGCACTGGAAACTCAATGTGGGCAAGCATATGGAGCGCAGCAATACAGAAAATTTGGTGTTCAAATTTACACTGCAATTGTCTCGCTTGCTTTATCCTGTGTTCCTCTGAGTCTTTTGTGGGTGTACTTGGGGAAGCTGCTCAATGTACTTGGCCAAGACCCTTTGATTTCACAAGAAGCTGGAAAATTTGCTATGTGCATGATCCCTGCTCTCTTTGGTTACGCAGCACTTCAGACCTTGGTGCGATTCTTTTTGATGCAGAGCCTGATCAGTCCCCTTGTCATAAGTTCCTCCATTACTCTTCTCTTCCATGTGCCTTTCAGTTGGTTAATGATTTTTAAATCTGGACTCGGTAACTTTGGAGCAGCATTTGCTATCAGCACTTCGTACTGGCTGAATGTGATTTTACTTGGATTATATATGAAATTCTCTGCTCAATGTGAAAAGACTCGAGTCCCAATTTCAATGGAACTATTCAATGGGATTGGAGAATTCATTCGCTATGCCATTCCTTCTGCTGGAATGATTTGGTAAGGTTCTTCCTCTTGTATTTGATCTTTTATGTTGTGTGTGTTTTTATTAGCCCTTAAACTTTCACCCTTGGTTTGTTTCATACATATTTGATCATTGCAGCCTTGAATGGTGGTCATTTGAGCTACTAATCTTGCTTTCTGGTCTTCTACCGAATCCAGAACTAGAAACTTCAGTCTTATCCATATGGTATGCAACTAGTCTTAATCCTCTTGACATGGATGGTTTTGTGTGTCTCAAAATCTGCGTTGAAATTGTTACTCGCAGCCAGATATTGAATTGATTCATTGAAGTGATGCTGATTTGTTGTTAACTATTTTCTGACCAGCTTAAACATCACCACAACAATCTACACGATCCCAGAATCAATTGGCTCAGCTGCAAGGTTTTGATTAACGTTAATCTGTGTATATAGTAAGAATTTTTTTTCTCTCTTTCTGATTGATTTCTCTATTGGGTTGTTATTCAGCACTAGAATTTCAAATGCTTTAGGAGCTGGAAGTCCACAGTCAGCACGAGTATGTGTTTATGCTGCCATGACTCTTGCAACTTCCGAGGCTATTCTGGTGAGCTCAATCATTTTTGCTTGCAGGCATATTTTGGGTTATGTATTTACCAATGATCAGGACGTGGCGGATTATGTCATGAGTATGGCTCCTCTCTTGAGTCTTTCTGTTATAATGGATTCCTTACATGGTACCCTGTCAGGTTGGCTCTTGTTTGAACTACTTTTCAATACAAAACACTCTTGTTGTACAATGGAATCTGAGTTGTGCCGTAAAATATAATTCTGTAATACTTGTCCATTGCAGGTATTGCTAGAGGATGTGGATGGCAGCACTTAGGAGCATATGTAAACCTTGGAGCCTATTATGTTTTTGGAATTCCACCTGCTGCTATATTGGGTTTCTGTTTTCCACTAGCAGGAAAAGGGTTGTGGATTGGAATACTGACTGGTGCAACCTGTCAAACAGTTATGCTATCTCTCATAACAATATTTACAAACTGGGAAGAACAGGTTTGCCTCCATTTCCCCAAATCTTGTCACTCTGCACTTGACACAGTCCAAAAACACCATGTTCACAATGTTATGTATTCTCAAATAGAAAACCAAACTTTCTGAATATGATGTTTAAAACAGAGAAATGATCTCTTATATTCAAAGAAAAAGTATTATCTTAACCCGTGCAATCTTATTAAGATTCAGATTTCACATGCATTTGTAAGTTTGGCTTGTAGAGCACACATGTGCCACTAAGTACTTCCTAAATTGTACTTATTTGTGGAATCTCTGTGATTGCAGGCAATTAAAGCAAGGGAAAGGATATTTCAGGGAAGTTCTTCTGTAGAAGATGCGTTGGTTTAAGCAAAAGGTTTCTTATCCATTTGGTAAAGCATATAGCTTTGGTTGCAGAAAAGATCAAATTTGAGTTACTTTTAGTTTGTAGGGAAAAATATTTTCACAACATGACGAGTGTAACAATATTTTGTTACCTTTTTCTAACCCAATTTTGTAAGAGGTTTTGTAACTAATTTCCAAAAGTAAAAGTACTTGGCTGGATTCACAGCACTTTTAAGTAAATACTAATTGAATTCGTTTTTATGGTACGCCAATTATTTTTGTTACTTTATATTAATTTAAAATCATTGATATTAGTTTTATGAAAGATGATTTCTTTTACGATTGAATTTTATAATTTGAGATGACATGATTTAAATGGTTTTTTATTTTTTTATTTTTTCCTTTTTTTTATATTTCAAAATTATTTAGAAAATAATATCTCAAATTGTACGACAAAGTTATTAAAATATCATTGTCCTTAGAAAAACATAATACCTTTTAATATTACATATTATTTAGATATATTTTAATTATTGGTTCGTATAAAAACAAACCATATTAAATATTAGGTGCGAATACCAGTTGAATTTGTATTGTGCTATTTGAAACCAAATGCGTATAAATATAGTAAAACTAAGGTTATACATTAATAACTATTACACTAGTTCATAAGCAAATTTCGAGCCAAGATCCATTAACATCGGTTTTTGTAACTCAAAAAAGAATAGTCAAATTGAAATTTTCAATTTGGGTTGGGTTTGTCACGTGACTATTCAAAATTAAACAAAACATTGTGGTACCTTGTTTATCCTTCACCGCAATATAATTAAAAAATATAGATAAATTTTAAGATTTCGTCACCTACCTCCAACTAAACACTTCGACTTCTAGCAGAAAACAAAATTAACATTGTTTACAATTTTACTTTAAAAAAAAATGTAATGAATGTTTTTTTATTTGTCACTTCTTAGCGTTTTTAAAAAGTTTTATTTAAAATTATTTTAATGAATTTTTTAATTTATTTTTTGGAAATAACTCTTGAATTTTTTTTAAAGTAGTTGGCAAAATTAACTATTTATTTCGTTAAGTTTATGTTAAATCAAGGACTTATATTATAATTAAACAACATTTCAATAAACTGCTTTAATATAAATCGATAATGAAGTCATTTTGTAATTTGTTTAGCTTAAAAATATTAATAGCTAGAAATAGTTTTTTATGTTTCTTTAGTTATATACTTCGTGCTGCTGTATAAACCTTTCTAATATTAATTAAAATTTTTTTTAATAAAATTATATTTGTTTAAAGAAATCAAGTGTAGTTGAAAATTTATCGATTGGAGTTATAATCGATCGATTTTATGAGATTACTTTAAAGAAGGTATTCAAATATGTGATCAACGCTCGCCTACCGTTTGTGTAAAATTATTTTGAAGAAAGTGTTAAAGATGTGATCAACACTTGCCTACGGCTCGTGTGAGATTATTTCGAACAAGATCTTTATTCATGTGATCTGTAACCGCTCGGACTGAACGGTTCCCTCAGTACCCATAATTGGACTGTCCGCAAAATTTCATTCGAATTCTTTATATAAATTATGGGTCACACTGTCTGATAAATCATGTCGAACGACGTCAAAATGGGTTGATTAGTCTTATAATTAACATAAATAAGATGAGTAATCAATATTAAAAAATAATTGACCCATAATTAAGTTTAAGTGAGAAACTATAAATACAAATAAAAAGTATTATTACTGAAAAAATTTCTAACATTAATAAAAAAAAATCGTTCTACTAATTAAATATATATAATCTATATGAGAAAATCTTTATATATTAAAAATTGTTTATAAAGAAGTGCCACGCAGGCATAAACCTCTATTATCAGCTTCAGACTGTTCCCAACGCCATCACCATCTTTGTCATTTGGCAAAAGGCTGATTGAAACAAAAATTATACCAATATATTTATTAAATTTTATTTTTTTATTCAAATTAATATTTTTATTATATATTTTTAATAAAACTAAAGTTTCACATCCAATTTTACTTCAAATTATTTTTAAATTTTAAATTTATTTGTTTTTGATCGTTAGATAAACTAGTTCAATTTTTCTTAAATTATATAATTGTTATTTTTATACCAACTAAAATATTTGTATAAAAATTATTGAATTTTATACATTTTAAAAATATACAATTGTTTAAAATCTAAATTCAAATAAAAAACAATATTAAGGTTTGATGTAATAAAATATCAATATAATTTATGAATTTTTTTATTATTAGTATTATTTTCTATTAAAAACTTTAAAACAATTTTAAATAAAGTTTAATGTAAAATATAAATTAAAATAAATTTAATATTGTTAAAAATATTTACTTGAAATATCAATTTTGATAGAAATATTTATACACATCTATATAGAAATTCAATTTGGAAATGGACAAAATTGTACAATTTTTACAAAAATTAGGACTAAATTAAGACAAAAATTAAAATACTGGACCAGATTGAGAATAGAAAAATGACACACGGCATAATAGTGACACGTGGCACTATCACTATTACGTGGCATGATGTCAGTTTGACACGAGGCAAATTTTTACTCTTTTAAAAAATTTTAAAAAAATAAAAATAAAAATCAAAAAATCCAAGAACTGACACGTGGCATCCATTATTGAGGGACCAAATTCAAATTTTGCTACAAAAATATGGACCAAAAGTATAATTTAACCTAAATATAATCAATATGAGAAAATATTTATGTTTGATTTTTAAGGAAGAGTATCACTGTGGATAGATACAACACCAGATGAGACCTTAGCCTAACCATATAAAGTATTGACAACACTCTCAGCCCAACACCTTAAGGCAATGAGTTTCTTTTTATATAGTGCTCTACTTTCTCATTTATAACCAACTTAGACTCACACTTAAATTCCTAATAATTTATATATAAAAATTAAATTTGATTTCAATTTCGAGAGGGACAAAATTGCTAATTTTTACAAAAATTGAGACTAAATTGAGACAAATTAAAATAAAGGGACCAAATTGAGACTAAGGAAATGACACTTGGCGTAATATTGACACGTGTCACTGTCATTGCCACATCACTCTGTCATCGTCACGTGACACAATGACAGCTTGACATGTGACAATTTTTTTTTATTTTTTTAAAAAAATCAAAAAAAAAAATCAAAAGTAAAAAAATTCAAAAAAAATAATAAAAAAATTCAAAAAATCGAGGAACTGAAACGTGACACTCCCTCTAATAGCATCAATCTTGACTTAACGAAAAGGACAAACGTGAGACGTTTTAACAAAAAAGGGAATCAACTTAATACTTTTAAAAATTTAGGTATCATTTTGAGATTTTGACTCTAAAATGATTAAACAAAATTGTTTATAAAGAAGTGCCACGCAGGCATTAACCCCTATTATCAGCTTCAAACTGTTCCCAACGCCGTCACCGCCCTTGTCATTTGGCAGAAAGCTTTGGTTGGAGATTGAAACGCAGCGGCGTGCAGTTGGGGAGAGAACGAGAGCTGAAGATGGCTGTAAGATCCAAGAAAGAGAAAGAACATCTCAATCTAGTACTTGGTTCCCACCTTGCAACTATCCATGAAACCCTCCAGGTAATAACGACACCATTACTCTCTCTGTTTTTGTCTACTCTGCTATCTATCACCATCCCTCAACATCTCTTTCTTCACACCCCTTCTAGGTTTTGGATAGAACACCGCCGTCTTCTGCGACCAAAGTTACATGGGACGATGTCATGAAAATGGGTGACCAAGTTTCTAAACAAGCAACCACAGGTCAGCCATTCTTATTTCACTCTCTAAATTTTGTTTCTTTCTAATGCCCTGTTTCAATTTTGCTATCTAGCACTCCCAAAATTAGATCTTTCCCCGTCATTATTTAGTTTTCAGTGTTGCATCACTCACGAGGGTTTTCCGAACAGGGTAAGAGAGATTGCATGAATTGAATTGTGTTGAACATTGTATCTATTCTTAAATTAATGAAAGGGGAAAGATTTTCAATGTTTTTTTTTTGCCTTCTTTTTATTAAGAATTGCACTCTTCGGATATCATAAATTTTCTTTCTAGTTTTTCAATTGTGTTAGTAATTGTGTCTTGCTTTTCTGCAGTGGGAATGCTTTGGACCGGGGAGCAGCCAGAGTCCAAAGCAATTGAGGAAAATATGGCATCATACTTCAACACTCTACAAGGTTTCCTTTTGGTTTCCCATGGTAGTACAGTTGGTGCGGGGCCTACTCTGTCTTCTGCTGTTCATGCATCCGTGAAGCAAGTTGTTGATTCCAGCTTCAGGTTGATGAAGGAAACAATCTCTTTATATGGTATGGTGATTATTCATTTATGCTATTCTATGATGATTAGTGACCCTGGTCAGTAGTTATAACACCTTTTTCTCTGTGATTCTGGACTGTCGAATGAATCTAATAGCTAGATGTCAAGCAATATAAATGAGAAGATGCTTCTCCTAAACCATGCCTTTTATACACTCTGCCAGACATGTAGAATGGATTCTGTGCTTGAGCTGAGGAGAAAACACGCAACCTGATGATGATTCCATTTCATGATTTAGGTGATAGAGAAAGAGATGGACCTAGCTAAGATATTTAGTTGGTGGTAGAGATGTTTTTTAAGTCCGTCCTATCACGCTATGTTTTCACCACAGAAGTTTTTTATGCCGTTTTTCTTTTTGTGATGTTGAGAGTCATGTCATTAGTTGATCTGGAAGCTATGAAGTCGATTTATGAATAGTGCTAGAAACACAAACTCCCTAATACTCTCTTTTATTGATTCAAATTTATTCGATACTATACTACAAAAGTCGGGGGAGAGATTCATTAAATAAGGTATGGGACCGACCAAATTGTTAATTTCCAGTAAATTTAACGAGTGAGAGTGTGCTAGATAGTGTATTCCTAACATTTTCTTTGATATATACGAGGTATGGTGTTCTGTTGTGATTTGGAGTTTTCTCCCTTTACAAGTATGGTGTTAGAGAATGTATTTCAGTTACTTAATTTATTATCTGATCAATCTAGTTTAAAATTAAAATTTGATTTAATAAAATCCCAGGATACTTCTGCTTTAATACGCATTGATTAAGGATATTTTTGGTTTTGGAATGCACGCAGCATACTCTAATGAATAGTCTCTAATTATCATATTCTTTTGTAATAATCCCTTTGGATTGTTGACAACTTTTCTCTTTTAATGAAACACCAACAGGGACCCATTCTAAAGACCAGAAACTATCAGTACCACAATTGGTTGGTCCTGTATGGGAAGCATGTTCTGCCCTTAAAAAAACTCCTTCCACAAATGTTACAGCAATTGGGCGAGGAATGACGCAGGTTGCTGTTTCAGTGAAGGATGTTCTTCGTGAGATGAAAGAATTGAAGCCGGCATCATCCAATGATCAAGTTGACAAAACTTCCGGTGAGAGTTGTCCAGAAGCTGCGCCAGAGCCCCATGATGGTAATTCAAGTGAAGATGATATAGGGAATGACTTGTCGCCTGAAGAGATGAAAGTGGCTGAAAGAGCAATTGAGGTGGTCTCAGATACACTTTCATTTATAAAACTACTCATTCACTCCATCATTGGCTTGCTTAAGGTAGAAAAACCAAGCGACAATAGCAGTTTTGTAAATTCGATGGAGAAATTGTTGCAATTGTGTCAAGAACTTGGTCGACAGATTGATGAGATTGGGGCATGTCTTTACCCCCCGCAAGAGATTCCTGCCATCAAGGCAGGTTCGGAGAAAATACTCAACATTATTGATACTGTGCAAGTGGAGGTAGAACAACTTTTAGGCTCATCAGATGTATTTATGGAGCCATGCAATGGCCTAAGGAGTTCGCTGAGACAGCTTGCATCTGAACTAAGTAATCCTAGTATTGCTGATGAAGCAGCCAGACTGGAAAATATAACATTAACCGATAAGTAGACTCTGACATTAGCCAGGTTCTAGAATGTGTTCAATGAATTTGTCGTTGTAGAACTTCTGAAAATGATCTTTTGAATTTACAATTTTATATATATACGAGTGTGCTGGTCGACCTCAGATATCAATAAAATTGCTGAATGCATCTCCCGCATTTGAATATAATTATAATTTCGGTATTAAGATTTCAATTACAATTCCATCAAAATCTAACTGGTTCAGTTCAGATTCTGTTATAATTCACTTCTTATAGGCACGTTCTTCGGACAATTAAGCTTTATTGCTCTAAACATACGGGCGAGGAAATTCAACTTGAAAAGCCATATTTAGTTGTATTGTACTTTTCTTTTGTGTGTAATTTGAAAGTAAAAAGCAAGTTTTTCATTTAAAAATGACCCGACAGACTTGTACGTTTTTGATTCAATTGGAATACAGGAAAAGTAATGCTCTGGTACGAGTAAAAATATACACTACATTACGGTGTGAATGTACATTAACATCTTACTCAGACCGAAAATTCTGGCACGTAATTAAGAGGGGACTAAGGTCATCGTCCAGTAAGCTTGACCATCCATGCGCCACCAAGGTAAAGACCCAATAAAGGTGCTGCTAGAAGAACTTGAGTAAGAGGATCGGTAGATGGCGTAACTATAGCAGCTGCCACTACTGCACCAACCACAACATACCTCCAAATGGATAGCATCTGGTCCCCGGACACCAGTCCAAGTTGTCCCAGTAAAAATTGTATGACAGGTACCTGCAATATGAATTCCTTTAGATTCCATAACTAATAGAGTTTGGAGGTACCTATGTTGTTCAAGATTACTTCTTGTTCTTGTTTCATCAAGCACAGGTAAAACGCACAACTATTTATGCAAAACTAAAATCCAAAGGAATGATTGATTATATATGGAGTGCAAGCAAAAACTATCTTATGAACATTCTTCATCTTAGTAACCATAGCATGCCTTTCTTTCGAATACATAACAGAATCATGTTGCTGGAATGTCCACATTGTTCATAACTCCAAATAGACCCCAAGCAGACATTTTTAAAAATGTAATCATATCAATAACCACTGTCAAGAGTTGGTGTCAGCTAGTGTGTCAAAAAAGGAAGAGAAACCAGGAAGAAAAAATTTACCTGGAAAGATAAGCCTGTACTGAACATAAGCACAAGAACAAATTCAAAGTACTGATCAATGGACCATAATGATTCAACAGCACCTTCAGCGTAGTTAACAAAGAAATTTAAAGCCGCAGGTGTCAGAACTAAGTAGGAGAAAGTTATTCCAGCATAGAAAAGAACTGATGAGCCTAAAACAATTGGCCCTAGAAATCTTCTTTCGGATTTTGTAAGTCCTGGAAGTATAAAGGCTATGATTTCATAGAGGATGATGGGGCTTCCCAAAAGAAGGCCACAGTACCCAGATACCTGCAGTTCAGAGTGACAAAAAATTAATACTATCGAGGTAGCTCCTGCCTTCTTTTATTTTATCTCTTTATTCAGGGTTTGATCCCAACTTATATGGGTATGCAAAAACAGGTTAAATGCACAACATAACACAACACTGCATAAAGATAATAAGATTTTGATGGTTCTAATGAGATAATAGACTACTAAACCTAGTACAGATAATAGACTAGTTCTAATAAGTTCCTACAGTCCTCACATTATAAGTGTTGCGGGGTTGAAGTAGATCCTAATTCAAATTCTAAGTGGTAATACACAAAGTAGATTTTGTCCATTCAGTCACGAATACGACGTGCCAATGAGATCTTACAAGCAAATTCGAATATTCTATACCAACTATTGAATTTGCTTCAACACTTACTTCAGCCCATGGTAATCCTTGGTCCAATAGGTTTTCATTATCACTCACTTGGGCTTCTCGAGGGGTCGGATTATCAACCCATCATTACCCTGATCTTGAGGGTGCAACCTTCTTGTGATAAAGAAAGATGGTTCACAGCGTTTTCATGCAGCCTATTGCACTTTGAACGTAGTCACGTGAAAGAGATGCCCATCCCTGCAATGAACAAATTGTTGGACAAACTAGTTTCTGCCTAGGTATTATGAGTCGTTTTTCTTGTCTATATTATCTATTAATATAGTTTTTCATATATGCATAACTCTTACAAGTCAAGTTATGATCTTTTATCTCCTTTTTTATCCTTTTACAATTTCAGAGCTTGATAACAATGATTGAAACATAATGAAATGAAGTGATGAAATGGAGCTAGAATGAAGAAGGTAGGATAGTTGGTGGAAGATGGTGGATGGTGGCGGAGGCTGGAGATGGTGGTTGGCCCAACAAAGTGATGGGTGTGTGATTATGGGTAAAAGTGATGTTTGGGGTGAAAATGTTGGTTGAGGTGTTAAAATGGGTTTAATCTTATGACCCAATCCAACTCACCTTGGGTTTGAACATGATTAGGCTGGATTTTTTTCTTTCCTAAATATGAGTCAAACTGAACCTAACTTACTCAACCTATGAGTTAACAGGTTCAAGCTGGGTTGGAGGTAGGTTAACTTGTAACTCACCAATAACAACCCTTTATCATTTTTTCAATCATCATTGTTTACTATGTTTAGTTATGTAGGTTGAGACTTTGGTCTTTTTTAAGACTACAATTTTGTTCAATAGTGTTTGAATGGTTTGGATGCTTAATTCATTTTTGTGCCCAACTATATTGGTTCACACTTTGATTTTAATTGTGGTTAATGTTCATTGAAATAGGTAAATACCTTGATTGTACTGTTTTAAATAGTTGGGTTGAGCAAATCTACATTGATTGTACTACAATATAAGCATGTTGAGGGAACAATACATGCTTAGGTGAGCAAACCTATCAACCCATGGTGGGTCTATCTATATTAGATAATTTTTGGCTCACTAAAAAGTAGATTGAGTTGTGTTGGCTCTTTTAGCTCAACCCATGAAGAGTCAACCTCTACGAGTCGGTTTGACTCACTTTTACATCCCTAGATATATTGCCAAGGGTGGATAACCATTTAAAACCCAAAACAATGTTAACACCCCAAATAGTTAATATGTAATAAGGAATGGTGAAGGAGTGAGTTTAGTGATCAAGTTAGATGTGGGAACAAAAGCATGTACAGGTGATGTGGTCATCGTGGTACCATATCTGATAATGGTTTAGTAGGGTTGGTCGTGAGATGGAGGTGGAAGGCAATGAGAGGTTGCAAAAATGTTGTGGGACCTCCTAGTGTCAATGAGGACGTTACACAAAAATGCTAACTTTAAATTTGAGATTTGGGGGAGGTTGGCCCTTGAGACAACAATTGCAACTAGATAGGGTATGGGGAAGAGTGATATTAGTATCGGTAAGTGATGGTGGTGTTTTTGGAGTAAGGAGAGAGTGAAAATATCCTTGGTCAAGTATGTATGAGGTAATGGGATCCTCATCGTCTATCATGAGGAGATGGAAATTTTTTGAAGCACATTTGTTATCTAGTAAAAAATTTCATTACAATAGTAGCAGAGGCCTTGGGCCCTTCTTTCTTGCATCCGAACAGTGTTTAACTTTTTGACAGGAAGAGAGTTTTGTGAAGTTGAGGGGACAGTTTTGGGTGTAAGGTGGTTGTGAGGTAGAGTATTGGGATTTCAAGGGTTTAGGTTTGACATCCTTAAGTTACTCTTCCACTAATTTGGCAAAACCAGTAACACGGGAGATTGAATAGGGGTTACCCTACAAGACAAAAGATAAAGGAAATATAAAAGAGAATGAATATTTCATTTCATGTCATCTATTAGAGGGACTGCATCATAAAAAGGGCATCCACTTATCAAGTGGACTTCCCAGCTAGCCCTTTTAGGGAAGTAACCGATTCCATAACACCTATTATATTTGCTTTAGCACTCACTTCAGCCCATAGTAATCCTTAGCCCAGTAGGTTTAATTATCACCTGCTTGGGCTTCTTGAGGGGTTGAGCTATCGGTCCATCACATTCATTCATGAATACTATGCACCATGTGGCTATGAGATCTTACCAATTGATGTGATGGAGTATAAATGAACACACTGTTTCCATTCTTCTCGATCTTCTAAATCACAGCTTATTTGGATTGAATTTTAAGTTAAGATCTTAGTTAACACAATTAGCACGAGAATAAAGATATTTCAGTTATACTATGCCATTAATCTTATTTGGCAACTAGTTATGAGGCAGACATAAGAACTAAGGCTGCTTTGTACATTCCTGATAAAGCAGGACCAACAACATAAAACACTTGTTTAATTTAATGAAATGTCTACCAGGAAATAAAATATCGCAGCTCATTTGATAAGGAAGGAAGCAACAACCATCTCGGAGATTTATGTAACCTAAGATATCTTACCTTTAAAGATGTAAAGAAAAATTCACCAGGAGCCAGCTGAAGAAATCTTACACCCTGTGATTTAACAGGAGCTTCAAGAATCATTATCAATTCTTTTGAAAATGCAAAGCATCCCATAATGCTAGCTCCAACAGCTAAAACTGATACAAAGATTCTCTGTCGCAGCTCTTCAAGATGATCAAATACACTCATTTCTTTATCATCAGGAAGAAGCTCTTTACTAGGATAAAGAAAATCATAGATAGCACTTCGTTCACCATCTTGCTCAAAATTTCCCTGCACTTCTTCTGATGTACTCTCAAAAAGATCTGTGTTTTCTGACATAAGAATGATCTTAGAATCTTGACCATATCTACTACACTTGAGGAATCATATCACCATAATCATTAATTAACCGGGGAAAACAATAGCACAATTTCAAATATACCCGCATTAACATTGTTCTCAAGAAACCACCCTAGGATAAGTTGAGCTAAATAGTATAATATGAACAAAAAACAACATTCACCAATCATATTTGGAATTTATCTTCGTAGCATCCTTACACAATATTAGACATAATAAGTCATGTTTGTATAAAATTCTCCATAACTAGGATAAATGACACAAGTTACTTCCACAGGAGAAAACTAAATCTGTAACTCTGTATTTGTTCAAATTAACTTTATTTCATATAAGATTGATTTTTCCTTACACTGTTCTGCTATAAGTTTGTGGGTGAGTTTATTCAAAGCGACCTTAATACAACTAAGTCATCCCACATTTTTGTATGTCGTCCAGATCAATCACCATGAACTTATATAACAATATGCAGGTTGATGAACAAGGTTAATATATGCTACAAACAAGAAAGCAAATAACAGCACAACTTGAATTCAGCAAAGTTAATTTTTTTTCTAAAAACATTTAAGGAATGATATAATCATAACATTAAATTGAAATGACTGAATTCGATGCAACGGGATTCAGTGGTACTTACCGGGCCTTTCTTCAAGGGCGGAGCCCAACCCAATACCGGTTGTACTCAAGTCCTGCTGCTCCTGTCTGAGGTCGTCATCCACAGCCAAGCAAACATAGCTCCTATTCCTCTTCTGTGACAGTGAGAGAGGGAAGTTCAACCCGGATGGGTTTCCGACCCGAATAGATGCTCGGACCGACCCGAACTGAGGAAGGACGTTCGCGGGAACCGTGGTGGTTACCAATCCCATGGTGAGCCGTAACATCTTTTGATTTTGTTGGATACGATTTGCTTTGATTCTGGCTTGCTCGCTCACGTTGTGTGTGGCCTCGCCGCCTGATATTTTAACTCTTATAATTCTGCACACAAAGACAAAACTCTTATAATTAGTTTTCGAAAATTAAATTATCGTTTAGATATTTTCTTTAAATCATTGTTTCAGTGTTTTATAAACACAAATTAAATAATGAAACATAGTTGCAGAACATAATTTCTAGATTCATGTCTGTCGGAAAATATTGGTAACAGGAATTTCTATTTTGAGACATTGTAATTTTTCGTGGATTTTTGCTTGCTCCTAAAGGATATTATGCGAGAAAATAAAACTTTAGCACAACTGTTTCGGGATAGACATCTTTAATGAATGGGAAAATATAATTTTTTATAATTATAATTGAATAAAAATAACTTTAGTATTGTTAAAAAATAATTTTAAATATAAATTTATTTTTTGTATAATTATTCTCGAATAAATAAATGAGTTCTTGATCAAGTTGTATTCTTTTAAAATTTAATTTAAAGATTTGGTCAATTACATTTTTTTTTAGATTCATAACAAAAATTATTTTTTACTACTATTACAAAGACAGGTCTTTATTTTGTGTTATCATGAAGGACTTTCGGCCCATTACCGAAGAACTAAGCCCATCATAGTGGAATTGGGCCGCATTTGACAGAGAAGACAAGGTCTTCGCTAGTTATAAACAAACAGGCGCGTTTGTTGTTCCCGCCAACTGTGTTGTATCTTCGGGGCAATGGAGTCAGAGAATCACAAAACGAAGGCAGTGAACGTGCTTCGAAGCAGAATCTGCGACCCTAAATTCATCTTCAAGAACGATTATCCAGACAGCAACTACAGGTCTGAACTTTTTTCCCGCAGTTAACTTTTCTCATTGTTATTCAATCAAATCCGAATCGGTGGTTGTCTCACTTTACCGATTTCACATATCAGCAAACTGAAATTCATGATATCGAATTCGGTGACGGAAGCGTGCAACAATTCTATTCTGCTACTCGGTCCGCGCGGCTCTGGAAAGAACGCGGTGTGTTCATCACTCACCTCAACCTCAACATCGGTTTAAGGGTTTCTTCCAGTTTCTTTTCAATATGTTTTCTCTTGTCAGGTTTTGGAAGTTGTCATTCAAGATTTGCTGCAAGAGTATCCAGATTCGATTTCAGTGGTAATTAATCATTGTCCGCAAATAATGATATGGTTTAATTAGTCTTAGTCATTTGGTTCTTGCGCCTGCACAATCATTACTGCTTCATTACTATATATATAAATTACTTTCCTAAGGCTTACACATTAACTTTTTAACACGTTTTAGTCACTAAAATACATTTATAATCCATTTTAGTCCCCGGCAGAGACTAAAACAGATTAAAACGTGCATGTGGACAGACTAAAATTAAAAAGGAAATGTTCAAATATTACTGAAGGAGCGATTAAACATAATGATAGTAATAATTTAAGGGAATGGAAGTATGTCTGTCATCTTAGTATAAATTTTTCGTTGCAGATACGGTTGAATGGCCTTTTACATAGCGATGACGTCTCCGCATTCAAGGTTAGCATTCATAAAACTTGCTTATAATGTTACTAATTTAAACGACTATGGCGTTGTTACTGCCCTTTGTTTTTCTGTTTGTGTTAATATTTTCTTGAATTGCTTTTCCTGATTGTTTATGTGGACTTACTACTGACAACGACTTGGGTGACGTTTGTTAGTTGTGATTTGTTTACGAAATCCATGGCTTATATGGCTACTTTGCCGCCCCATTGAGTTTCTTACACTCAATAATATAGGCGCATAGGTTGGTTTAAGTCTAGTTAGGTGATTAACTAGTTAGTCTTACTGCAGAAGGGGACAACTAATTGGAAGATGATCTTCCACTTTAATTTAGCTAGGAAGCTTGTAGATTATAATTCTGGAACTGTAGGCATGTTATAGAATTTACCATTCTTGTCATACGGTCAGTTCGATCGCACAGAGGTAAATGAGAAAATAGTGGAATAGCGAGGGAGAGAGTTAATTATTGGATTTGTGCACCATTTGGCTGTGAAAACCTACGGAGAAATGGAGCGAAATTCAAGCACTTTTCATTTCACCTTAGGTGTAGGATAGTACAGAAATGGGTGTGGAAGAACACCAGGTGAAAGGATGGCTCTTAAGTTTTGCTTCTTTTTATTAATCTCAATGTTTTATTATAATTAATTACTAGCAGAAGTACAAGAGTTGTCGTGCCTATGTGTCTGTAATTTCTATCACACTATATTATTTTCATGAGCTAAATTTAACATTTATATTAATTTTAATTTTATATATTTTTTAAATTAAATGATTTGCCTATCAAATTTGAAAAATCAGAAGAACACACTACATAATGTTTTTAATGCCTTTTTAAATTTAATAATCTCAAAAAATTAATCTTCATTCTATTTTTTCAGTGAGACTACCTCTATTTCTATTTTATTTCTCAGAAGTTTCTCTTCTTTCCTTGTCCACTTCATATTCCTTTTATTTCTTTCTTCTCTATAAAAAATCTCAATGCAAGTAAAGATTATTTGAACAGATAGATTTAGGTTGCACTGTATCTGTTATTGTTTGGTGTCTCATTTCTTGTTGCAAACCACGATGAAACAGGAAATAGCTAGGCAGTTGTGCATGGAGCATCAATTGCTATTCTCAAAAGCGGTAACATAATCTACCTATACAAAATCCCCACTATTCATTTACAATTACCGGACGTTGATTTTTTATTTATTTTTACCTTGATATGAACATTCTGCAGGCATCATTTGATGACAACTCCCAGTTTATGGTTGCCATTCTAAAGTGAGTGAAAGTTTCATTCGTTGAAAAAGGAAAATAATTTAAAGTTCTGGAGCATTTAATATCTTTGTTTTCTAGGGAATGTGGATTAGCACATAAAACAGTGATATTTGTTCTGGAAGAGTTTGACTTATTTGCTCAGGTAAGGCTTCTCTTGCTTTTGCCCTATAATCATTTGTCGAAAGCTTGTAGTTCAAATTATGGGTTATAATTGTAGTTATTTTCAACCTCTTACTCTTTATTAAGTAATCCTATTTGTGGTCACTGAAATATTTTTGTTTGACTTTTTAAACATATATTTGCTATGTTTTGCATCCTGATTATTTGCAGGGTAAACAGCGGTTACTTTATAGTTTGTTAGATGCAATGCAATCAATAGCATCACAGGCTGTTGTACTTGGCATTAGTTGCCGTTTGGTATGTGCTTTGCAGTTATTTCGTTTTTCTTCTATAAACTTTTTACTAGTTGTGAATAGTAATATTTTAATTTCTTATTGCGATTGGTAAGAAAAAAAAATTAAATTGATGTTATTTCTGTAACTTACAAATTATTGTTATTGGATTAAGTGTTTTCCACTTTGTTTTGCTTGTACATGTATTTTTGAGAAAAAAATCTATCATATCATGTGGTTGTTGTAGAACATAAGATAACTTTTACAAATCAGGATAGTTCACCTTGCAGGATGCGGATCAACTGTTGGAGAAAAGAGTACGATCTCGGTTTTCACATAGAAAGCTGTTGTTCTTACCACCTTCAATGGAAGATTCACAAAAGTAGGTGGATTGTAATTTCCTTAGACTGAGATACGCTGAAGACGATGTTAAATGCAATGATTGACTTGCCATGTAGGTTACTAATGCATATGCTGACATTACCAATCGATTCAAGCTTTCCACATGATTATGCTACTGAGTTTAACACGAAGGTCCAAGTATCCTTTTTTTTACTGCGAATGCTTTCCTATGTTGCTTCTAGTTGTTTAGTTCATAATCCACACATGTTGACATGTTTGTCCATTTGTTACTATTCTCATACTTAAGTTAATGAGCTTTGCAGAACGAAATATTGTTGCAAACCCTGCAATTGTATTTCTTCGAGGAAACTTATTTCATTGAAAAACAGCTAGTTCGCATATACTGAAACTGTTATGTGTGGAAAATCTATTTATGTATTTTCTTGATCAATGAAAATTCACACTTGTTTAGCTCATTAAGAAATCCTTGACAGATTACAGAATATTATAGAAGATAGAAAGTTCAAAGAAACCCTACAAAAATATTTAAATGTTGATTCCTGTGTCAAACATTTGCTGAGGTTCCTGTAAGTGATTTTTTAGCACTTCTGTTTGCTGTTGAATGTCATATAGATATTCTCCACACTTTTGTGAGTTTAATTATCTTCCAGATTCTGTGCAGTCTCTCATATGGATTTGCAGACTGGGTTCCTGTCTCAGGAGAGCTTTGAAATTGCATTTTCAAGCATCCAGAGACAGCCGAAACTAGAATGTTTAAGAAGTATGTCAATTTTAAATAATTATAAATTTTAACAGATGCTATTCTTTCTGTATAGAGAGGCCATCGCATTGACGTTATATTCAGCTATAAACTGTTCCCATTTAATGGCGTCTTGGTTATTATTTCAACTTGCAAGCAGATTGTTCCAATTTAGAACTTCATATTTTGGTTTGCATGAAGAGATTGGAAGTTAAAGAGAAAAGTTTATGCAATTTCAATTCAGTAATGAAAGGTAATATTTGTTGTTTTTCTTTCAATTTTTTGTATTATTCCTTAACGTGACTGCCATACTTGCAGAGTATAAAAGTATGCATGATTCCTTCCGAACTTCTGAATATTATTCGAGAAATGTCTGCTTACGGGTGTGTTCGTCTGCCTTTATGATTTTTTTAAGCCAAACTTGTTATCCTAGCAAATAATGGTTGTTATGGTATGTTTCCTACTCTCTGTCCGCAACCCCAAACTTACTTGGGGTATTTTTTCCTTTTTTACGCAGGCATTTGAACACCTTATTCATCGTGAGATGATATGTTTCACAGACAATAGAGGACAGAATTTGTCTGTTGAATTCCGTCCTGTAAAGCTTTTAATTTCATCTGCTGAACTACATCAGGGACTGAGAGCGTATAATTCATGCCCTGTAAGTTAACTGACTCAATTAGCTCAGCTGTATATTAATTATGTGCCAGATTGAAAAATAAGAATTGCGAGGATTTGATTGGAAGTGAAGGGGCTTGCATCTCTCAATAATACCTTAGGTTCAATTTTGAGATTCGTGTGTATGATGGGGCACAATAACTGTTGGCAGGAGTCTCCACTTTAGGGGTCATTTACTAGAGAATAGTCTCTTCCATACAGGATAAAAGGATATTTTGAGAAACCAAAATACTCATCGAATTGCATATTTTTGGCAGGCTTACCTTATAAAGTTAATGGATCGTGAAGGCTAAAACCCTTGAGGGACATGTCTGTTGGTGCTTCATGTTACATTGTGTGGTACGATTCCAAATTCTGCTCAATTCAGCCTGTCTACTAAATCTCCTCTCTTGTTTAGTCAACACTTGGTTCTGATCATATAGTCAACACTTTGTTGTGCTGGAAAGCCTAATAGTCTTAAAAGGGTAATTTATTTTTTCCAGAGAATTTGATATGTTTTATGATAAAATGTTTGGATAAGGAATTTTGAAAGAAATTGAAATTCTAGAATTTCATTAGAGTAATTAAATTATTTAAAAGTAAATGATTTTAAATCCTGTCAACAGCGTAAGAATTTGAAACTATTAATATTTCAAATTCATACTTTGGTCTTGGAGTATGGGTCAATCTAGGTCTAGGTAAATTCAACCTAACTTAATGTGAGATTGATCCAACTTAGTTTGACGTGGTTCTAATTTGATGTCACATCCAACACAAACTCAACTCAACTTGGCTAAATCTGACCTAATTTGTCTCGTTCTAACTTGGGTCTAACCTAACATGACTTAAATTTAATTAAACTTGATTTGACGTGGTACTTGTCCAATTAAACGTGATCTCATCCCAACTCAGTTAAATGTGATCATGTTCCAACTTGACTTGATTTGGATCCAAGTCGACACGACTTGACCAACCCATATCGATTGGGCTTGATCGAAACAAATAGGCTTAGGTCAATTAACTCAGACAAACTTGACTTGACATGAGGTTTGGGCTAATTTTGCTTGACCTAAGCTTAGCTTTACTTGGTCTTGATTGGACCTGGCTTGACCTATTTCTTATCGAACCAGGACCTGTCGAGGTCTAACCCAACTTGGTTAAACATGAGTCATCTTCAATTTAGATGAATGTGAATCCACCTTGATTAGGCTTAGACTAACTTGGTTTGACTTGGGCCTAGACTCAGGTTGACTTAATCTGACTTGATCAAGCTTGAGCATACTCGACATGGCCTGAGTAAACTCATCTCAACCTGGCTTGATTTGGTCGCAATTTGGCCAGGTCTGACCTAGTCTTCATCGCACATGATTGACTTGGGCCTAAATCAATTCGGTTGAATGTGGGTTAATCCTGATTTAGATGAACATGAACTCATCCTGACTCGACTGAATGTGAACTTGTCCTAACACGACTCAATTTGGGCTTTGATCTTGGCTCAATTTGAGTCCAAATTGACCTGGTTTAAATAGACTTAGATCAATCTAAGTTCAGATTGACTTTACTTTATCTTGATTCAGACTAACTCAGTTCAACTTGGGTCCGAATCGATCCAGCGCAACCTATGCTTGGACCAACTCAGTCGATTTGGGTCTAACCAACGTAGCTTGATTAAGGTCAACTTGAACTTAAATCAACTTGACTTGATTCCAACTTGGGCTTAATCTTATTAAATTGAAATACTTTATTTAAACAAGAAAAATAAAATTCACTAAATATGAATTATTTCATCCATATAAAATATTTAAAAAATGAATATCCATTTAAAATTAAAAACAAAATGTAATTGAATGCGTTAGAAATTGTGATTTTTTTTCATATTTAAAGAATTAATGATGTATTTGGGAAAGCTGCAAAATTTGTGGTAGTCAGAATTTAGCTTATTTTATTCGGGTGAATGTGGAATGCTCTCCGCAATCGTGATTCAACCCGATACGCAATTGCAAAGAAATAAACTTTATTGTAGTGACATTAATTTTGCATTAATAAATAGGATTAAATATGTTTTTGGTCCCTCAAATTTTAGTAAATTTTGGAATTAGTCCCTCTTCGAAACTTGATGCCAATTTAGTTCTTCATTCTTAGAAATGTGTGAATTTAGTCCTTATCAAATTTTGTTAAGTATATTTGACATTTTAATTGCATTTTATGATAATACTTAAGTTAACATGAAGCGAACGTGTGTCAAACAGTGTAAACAATTCAAATACTAGCATGAAATGCGCTTGAAACATCATATAAACTTAACAAAATTTTGTAAGAAGGACTAAATCCATACATTTCTAAAGATGAAAGGCTAAATTGGTATCAAATTTCAAAGAAGAACTAATTCTAAAATTCACTGAATCTTGAGGGACGAAAAACATATTTAACCCTAATAAATATAGAAATATATTTAGGAAATATAGAATATTTTTAAGATTGTATAATCTAGAAAAAATTAATTTGAATTATGGAACCTTAATTTTTATTATACAATTCCAAAGTAAACAAAATTAATTTTAAATTATGTAATTTGAAATATATTTTTCGAGAGTATGATTCAAAAGTGAAAAAGTTAATTTTAATAGGCTTTTTTAATTATATAATTTGAAATACAACATCTAATTTGAAAGAATATTTTTGAGATTTATCTCAAATAAACAAGCGGATTTGCAAAAAGTTACATGCAAGCAGGTGCGGACCTTGGTTATGACCAAGGAGAGCCACGGCTCCCCAAAGTTTTTTTTTTATTTTAATTATTATACATATTTATATATTTTTAAAATTATTTTTATACAATAAAAAATAAAATAAAGATAAAATAAAAATTAATTTGATAAAGATTTTGTTAATGTAAGAAATTAATTTTCTATTTCTAGGTATAAGGTAAACTATCAAGAAAGTTTAAGAGGAAAAAAAAGAGACAGAGATAAATTGAGAAAGGGATATTAAAGAACAAAGATATCAAAAAACTCATTCTCACATTGTCTCTTAGAGAGAGATTGAATAATACATTTTCACATGATCTCTCCCAAATTAAGTGTTTCTCAAATTAGTATGAATCTTAATTACGATTTTAGGAATTCTTTTATGAAATTGATATAAACCATAATTATATTTTTCTCCAAAGAAATATAATCCTAAATTTAGAAATTTGTGTTTATTTTATGGTTATTTTATGTTATGATAGTGAATGATATTCATTTTTTTCTAATTATTTTGAAGGGAGAGAATGAAGAGTTTTTTTTTTTAATTAAAAAAGAATAATTTATATATACAATTTTGAATTTGGCATGATGCAAGTCTTTAGACTTTTTCATATATAATTTTAAATAGATGTTTAAATAGGTTTCAATTTCTGGATTTTTTCATATATAATTTTAATTAGAGATGTCTGAATTCTAATTCATGAGTCAATTCGGTTTATTACGGCTCGAGTTGGATTGGGTTGAGAAAAATTCAATTTTTTTTCAAAAGTGGGTTGAATTAAATTTGATTTACTTAATTAATGAGTTAAATGGATTCGAGCTGATTGAAGGTGGGTTAACTTATTTAATCTACCGAACATATTTTTACAATTTTTTTAATTTTTTTAATTATTTACTATTTCTAATTATATAGGTTCAAAATTTTATATTTTTAAATGTTATAATGTTGTTTAACAATATTTGAATAGTTTGAATGTTTAGTTAATTTATTTGTCAAGTTATATAATAATATTTTGAGGACTAGGTAAACATTTTGATTCCATTATTATGTAAAATAAATTAAGTCAATTTATTTTCATTATAATACAATAAATATCTAAAATAAATGTTTTATACACTTACTCTACAACATAACAAATTAATGTTTTATTCTAATAATATTTTATTAGAAAAAATAATGTTTGGTAGTTGCTATTTAGAAATAGTATTGTAATTTATTTTTTTCCTGCATTTTTATTAGGAGAAGAATATAGTCTTGCTTGGAAGTGCAATTGTGATAACTAGTGCGACGAAGACATGAAAAAAGATAAATTATTATATAAATTATTTGAATTGATACACGTATAATATAATTGATTAAATAATTATTCAAAAAAAAATTGTACTCTATTTTATTTTACGTAGTTTTCATCTCAGTAAGTCAATAATCCATATTTTGCTTTGATAGTCAAACATAAAACTAAAAAGAATATTGGACAATGTTTAGTTCAAGGAATATTTTTTTTTTTAGTTTTTATATCAAGTTGTCTAATTTTTATTTTGTTAAGAGCTGGGAAAATTTTAAGTGGTGTTTTCACTTCTACGCATATTTTGAAAGCTAAATAATAGTTGGGATCAAAAGTTTCAAATCAAATAACCCTTTAAATGATTCTTCCTCATTATTTCCACTGAATTTTTAGATCAAGTGATTGTAATTTTTTCTACACTATTAAGTAAAAAGTTTACAAAATAATGATACGTGACTAATTTTATAGTACATTTTATGAAATTAAATTGAACAGTACAAATAAATACTGAGAGCAAAAAAGGAATGCACTTATGAAAAGACATTACTGAAATTAAATATTTTATTAAAGATAGTTTGGTAGGATATCTGACAACCAAAAATAACAAATTAAATAGGAACTGGTTAAATTTTTACACATCAAATTAAATTATAATTACTCAACAAGAGCGTTTGTCAAATCTAGAATTTTTATCAGCAAAATATTGTAAAATGCAATAAACTAAATTTCTATAACCATCTTAGTTTTGTGTATCATTTTCTGTTTTCAAATATAATTATAACAATAAAAGGATGAAGAAATTAATATTTTGAGTCCATATATTTAATGGATATAAATTAGATAAATTCTATTAGGACTTATTATAATTGGATATAAAGTAAATAATTAATAAAATGATTTTTTATATATTAAGTATGTTTTACTAAAAATAAATATTTTATCTTTTTAGGCACTTTAGATTTATAAATTTAAGTTTCATATTGATGTGAATTTATTGCATCAAATTCTACACAAATATCATGTTATAGTTTGTGCTAGAATTCTTTATCTATTTCTCATCACATCATATGTAAATAAGGCGATTTCATTGAGCACAATAAAATTCACTGAGCTGAATCTAATTTTTTCTAAATTTTATTGAGTTAGAATTTATTCAGGAGATTTAGCCGGAGAGTGCGATTGATTGCTGGAATGAATTTCATTCAGCGAAATATTTATGGTTAAATGGATTATACAAAACTTATATTATTTGAAAAATTATCTAAAAATAGTTTCACTTCCATCTAAATTTTCTCATTCAATTTATTAAATAACATTAAAAAAAAACATTTGCACATAACCACCAATATTTCTTAATTCCAACTTATCAAACTTGTTTGTAATTCAATCTCCCCAGTACTACAAATATGTTAAACCAAACTAAAATCTTATTTCTAAATTTTCAAACATGTTTCCAAACTTAACATGCGTATATCATAAATCAATCTACTTCTTGATCATAGCTTACCTATATAAAGGGAGTTGCAAAATTTACCTAGCGGTAAAAGTTGAAAAGAAAATATAAAAGATTGTGCTTTCAACTCTTTGCACTATCATTTGAAATATATAAAGTTGGTTTGAAGACTATTTTACAATTTAGTGTATAGAGATCACATTCAAGAAGTGTTGAGATATTAGATAACTTATAGATTTAATAAGGATATAAAATATTGTTTAATTTAATATTAATTTATAAATATAATATGCTATAAGAATAAAACTTCTATATACAAATGTATATGAATGAAATTTATAAAATAAATATTTTTCAATTTCTTATTATTCAAATAAACTTTTACAACCACAAAACTATCTCACGTTTAGTTTTTATCTCATTTTCTATATAAATTAATTGTAAATTTTATTTTACTTATGTTTAACAATGATTTTTCTCAACGTTCAAGTTCAAAATTAGAGAGACAATCAAGTGTACAACGAAACAATCTTCCAAAAGATTAAAATAAATTGCTGCCACGGCTTTATCTGTTGTGCACATATCCTTTCTTTTGTCAAAATTAAAGTCTAATATGTAATCCATTGTAATTACACATTATTTAGAATTTCCATTATTCTTAATTTGTGAAGTACCCTTGCAAACAGTTAAAAGCGAAAGAAACATTGTTAGAATTAAAACTTCAAGTAGGTTACTGTTGAGGAGAATAATTTTTTTGGCCTATCTCGGTGTACTGTGCTGCAATATTATTACTGTTGTCCAATATTTAGCCTCCATTTATGACATATGATATAATGTAATATTTATTATCTCATACCGAAAAAGTTTGAAGCATACAAAATTAATTAAACTGATTTGGAATTATTTCCTTGAGCCTCCAATGCATTTATTGCTGAAAGTCTGAAGCATGATAACAGAGCAAACAACAATAAATGACTTGAATACACAGACCTACTAACTTGGCATCACTGGAAAGCCTCACCAAATTCTTATTTGGTTTCATTTTGTCCTAGTTTTTGTCATAATCTTCACTATTCCTAACGACCAACAGAAGACATAGTAATTCCAATAGAAAGTTTGGAAGAAACATTTATTTCTCTTATACTCTTTACTAACACATACAATATCAGTAAACTTTTAAATCTTATTCAATCTTACAAAATTTTTCCAGTTATATACTTTAAATTCGTCTTTTATATCTGTAACATAAACTAACATGGAAAACCTTGACAATAGTGGACTTTTCAACAAAGTTCTCTTATTGGCTGATGTAAATTTCTAGAGGGACGTTCTTTGTTCCTCTTTTATACTTTCTACCTATCTGATACAATAATACTAAGCACTATATCTATAAGTTACCAATTCTTAAAGTCCTACTAGACTCAGTAATAAACAAGAACAAAACGTTTATGAATGATGTCAGGCTAGTAACTCCTAAATCGTCACAGATATAATTTAAAATCCTCCAATGATACTTTCTGTTAATCTTCTTTTCCTTGTTAGCATTCTATTATTCTTCTTACGTACTGTCTGATAAATACTTAAATATTTTCTATGTTCAGTTTTTCATAGTTCTATATAACATGTCCAGATTCACATTATGAAATAGTAGCTAACGTTATTTTAGTTGAGTATTAACTGCATTGCTTTTTTCATAAACTCACAAAATTGTCTGACACAAACTAAACAAACTTTTGTCTACTACCTGATCGATCAGAACTAGGGCGTTTCCCTTCTCAGATGGGGACAACTAAAAGTTACTTCCGCAGCAAACACCAAAATCTCTTTGATATGTCAGCTGATTCACAAGGTTCACTTATTTGTCTCTCAGAGTTCCAAGCCCTGCTTTGTTAACCCCGTCTAAAGTTAAACTATAAAAAAGTTTTGGTACCCATTTTTCTCTTCCCACCTTTCTCCTTCTAAGGTACTGTTCCAGTTTGTTAGGAACAAAATGAGAACAATGGTTGCCACTTTCACATCTCCAGCTTCTACCTACTTTGTTAGGTCTTGTTCCATGAGAGAAAACCATGACCAACTTAAGCAGCCAGGGAACACCGGCATCAGAACTAATGGGAGTTTTAGGTCGCCAATTAAAGTTGAGACACTAAGCCAAATAGCTGCAACAACTTCCACCACTCTCGGTCAAGCTGTTACAATTGATAAAAATTGTCTGCGCCAAAACATCCCAACAAAGAAGCAATTGGTTGATCCTCATCGTCAAGGGCTCATCACTGAAGGTGGAGTTGGTTATAGACAGACCGTTGTCATTAGGTCCTATGAAGTTGGAGCTGATAAAACTGCCACGCTTGAGAGCATCCTCAATCTTCTTCAGGTGATTAAATAAATACACATGTTGTTATCACATAACCAGAGTTTTCACTGCTCAAAAAGCTCTAGGGCTCCCTTGTTTTGTTGCTAAATGCAATTTTATATACAGGAAACAGCATTAAACCATGTTTGGATGTCTGGGCTGCTGGGTGATGGGTTTGGGGCGACACATGGAATGGTGAGGAACGATCTCATTTGGGTTGTCTCAAGAATGCAAGTTCTGATTGATTACTATCCCATCTGGTAAAGTCCCTTTTCACCATGGTTATTACAAGGACACGAATGAATGTGTACATTTTTTTTCTGTTGTTGGAATATACTAATCAAATTTGAGAACTTTCAACTCGCTTGAGACAAGTCTTGTCACAGTTGTTGTACTACTTTGTTGAAGGTTTTTCTTGAAATCTTCTCCGTATTCAAGGACTCTTGCCTTGTCTTCAAGTCACTTACTTTGTGGCTGGCCATAAGCTCAGCATATTTGCTTAAGATTTGCACCGATTTTGATGAAATGAAAATTTAGTGTTAGCAGCACATAGTTGATTAGCAAAACCATAATAACAAGAGATTAATTTGACACGTGTCAGGGGAGAGGTAGTTGAAATTGACACATGGGTTGGAGCATCAGGCAAAAATGGAATGCGGCGGGACTGGCTGATAAGAAGCCAAGCCACAGGCCACATTTTTGCACGTGCGACAAGGTATGTACTCTGCACTGTATACATGTCTTGCACAGTGTTTCTAACAATTTTCAAATTTTCCACGTTTTATACCTGTGTGCTGATTGAGATAAGCCATAAACAGCACGTGGGTGATGATGAACCGCAAAACAAGACGTCTCTCCAAAATGCCAGAAGAGGTGAGAGCTGAAGTTGCACCTTGGTTTATAGAGAAGCAAGCAATAAAAGAAGATGCTCAAGAAAAAATAGTCAAATTGGATAAAGAGGCAAAATACATGAATTCTGATTTGAAGGTATATATATATATATATATGCATATGGCATTTGAGTTCAGTACTTACTGTCAATTTATATATGTCAATCAATCAGAAATCATTAAATAATTTTTAAAGTAGTCATTAAAGAAATGAACAAATTTACCATAATTAACAATTTGTAATTGGATAATAGCATAAAAAATCTTTGCACTGTATGTACATACACTATTTGCTCTTTACTCTGTGCATTACAGTTAAATTACTGCTTGCTCTGCCAGAGCACATAGAATGTACACAATTATTGACTTTGTGCACCTCCCCACTTTTCAGCCCAAGAGAAGTGATTTGGACATGAACCAACATGTTAATAATGTGAAGTATGTAAGATGGATGCTAGAGGTAAATTGCAAAGGTTTATGAGCTCAATGCTGAATACTCATTTATAGAGCATTATGAATCTCATAGCTAAGTCTCAAAATTCTATTCTTGATTGCTTCTACAGACCATCCCTGACCAAATTCTGGAGGGGCACCAATTATCTAGTATCACACTGGAGTACAGAAGGGAGTGTGGAAGCTCAGATATAGTTCAATCATTATGTGAACCAGAAGATGATGAAATACTTCATGGTGTGGTAGAGCCAGATTACTGCACAAATCTTCTCAATGGGTTATCATCAGAAATTATAAATGGTAGTGGAGTGCTGACTTATCTTGAGCAGAGGCCATCAAGGTATACACACCTTTTACAAATCAAAGGAGAGAAACAAAACGACGAAATTGTCAGAGGAAGGACAACATGGAAGAGGAAGATTGTTACAAAGCCATTTTCCACTTAGACTTAGTAAGATATGTGGACTGGGAAGGGACAAATGTTGGCATATACTCTTGTGTACTCACCAAGAAATTCTTGGTCTAAACGAAAATGGGATATGATGGGAAAAGGACAACCAGGAAGTGCTTGGAGAAAAGAAAAATACATGTAACAATTCTAATTAAGTGTTAGTTGTGATCTAATTTGATTTATGAAATCAATATAAAATGTGATTAGTTAGTTGTAGTAAATTGTTGGCACTATATGATAGGAGTCCATAAGCCATATATTATATTTTGAACTAAAAAAACAAAAAATGGTTTCAGACAAATGGAAGTAAAAGTGGATCTTCTAAAATAACGAAAGGCATTTCCATATTGAAAAAGTAACATTAGGAGCGACTTCATCAGTAAACATGAAACAATGAAGGATAACCCCACATAAACATGTCAAAAGCACCCTTAAAACATTTTTTTCCTCTTATGTGTGTATGCATTATTACGTAAACACCATGGTTCGGTGCATGCAATATTACGTAACCATTCAAGCACTATTCTTTACACCTGTGATTCATTTTAATCTCTGCACGATTAAAGTAAAACGATTTTATGGCCTCTTTTCAGATAAAATAGTTTTAAATCACATGCATGTATACAAAAAGAATGAGGATTAAGTGAAAATATTAGTAAGCAAATGTTCGGTTTTGTAGTGTATAGTCATTTTTATATCATACAATAAAATATTAAATCTGAAAACATTACAGATGCTGCAAATGTTAGCCTAATAACATATTCCTAAACATAATGGTGTTGTAAATCTCCAACATTATGCTAACATTCAGACACAATTGATGAAGCAAAAACATTCTTCACTCAAAATTTCATTAAAATGACTGGATACACACGCTTCAGAATGACTAATTCCGATGGAAGGGAAGAAATTGGCCAATTTACCAATGGTGGAAACCTATTCAAAAAGCAAGCCTCATAAATAACAAGTACACCTCTCTACCAGCTGCTGGAACTAATATTTGCCGCCCAAAGAAACTGTGATCCACTACACTAAGCTAGGAGAATTAATATTCATTTACAATTTAATTATGAGGTTGATGATAGTATTTACACCATGTGTGTATGGCTATGGATTGGAATCCATAAAAATGAGGAAGGAATCAATCAAAGAATAATGCATTGCGACTGCTGCAACTGCAGTAGTAGTAAAATTATCGCCTCTTCTTGTTCCCTAGACTGCGATGGATTTGCCAAGACCACAAAAGCAAAAATGTAACAATAGCCACTCCAACACTCGACCAGAATATTACCAGCCATATAGGCATTGGTTTAGGATACAAGCCTGTCAACAAAAACAACCACCATGTACGTAATCAGTGACTTCAACAATAATCAATACTAACCTCCAAATACGTCACATATCACAAGGATTTATATGCAGGAGACCAACGTACCGTGTCCAAACTTAATGCAAATCAGAAGTTCCACAATGCAAATGGCAAGAGAGAGCCAACAATATGCTCCAACCTTCTTCACTGGCTTTCTGTAAAAATCACAGTATATGGACATAAAATGTCAAGAACTCGTTCCGATGTCGCCAACATTGGTATTCATCAACACTCAATTGACAATATATAAATAGAAAACATGGGAATGCACCTGTCTTGAAGGTATGAATTGTACTCGCGAATTGTTGGAATTGCAAGTAACCACCACAAAATCAACCTATATATAACCACTGAATTTCGAGGAGGTATCCAGAGACAAAATTTCAAAAAGAATGTGTTGAGCTCTACTGTCAAAAATACAATGCAAAGACTAAGCACTTGAATGAAACGCCAAGGACCAAGCAGTGGATGCCACTCGTCTTTGTCCCACTGAGCCGGTGTGAATTGACCCAATGTTCGTTTCACCTAATGCCAATATCAAGTAGCAGATGGTGAGATGAATAGACTGTACCAGATTATTATTACAAGATTAAAGAAAGAAAATTTTAGTAAAAAAATCTTTCAGAGCACAGACAATTGGCTATTGCTCCAGTAGGCAAAGAAAAAGACATTTCAAATTGGTGATTTCAATTTCAATAGGAATCAAAGAGTCAAGCATAATTGGAATAACTGATGACAGACAAACATACTTTTCCTATTATATTAGGCTGCTGGCTTAGACCGACCCATTTGTAGGTTTTCCCGTCAAAGTATCTAACAGTATGCATTCCTGCCCAAATTCCTGCAGATTAATTGATCCAACAGATGTTACAATCGGCTGAAACAATTTCAAATCCAAAAAACAACTAATTCTATGCTACTTAAAGAACTAACCAAAATTAAAATGATGTACTGAAAGTTTTTTGGTATGAACAAATTGTTTAGAAATAAAACAAATAAATTTGAAATAAAATTGTAGTAAGTATATAGGCTTGAATAGCTTCCGGGACAGAGTTCAAAAAATGTCAATACAATTAATTCCTTGAAGCTTCATTGTAGAATGAAGATCTAAAATATTTATTTTTATTTTGTTGATTGCAGATTAAATGAAAGTCTATAGATGCAATCTGTAATTATGGTGGTACAATAAATAAGATCATTCTTCGACTAGTAAAACACATGCAATCTTTGAAACTTGCCTAAAACAAAACAAAAATGGGTCCAAAACTCTTACCGAACCAATTGCAGATCAAGATGTCAAGAATAATACTGTCCCACCAGCACTCGTTGAAATTTGGCAACATGTGACGAAAAGTAAACTGAAAAGGCCAGCACCAAATACTTTAAGCAATCCGAAAGTATAGTTATTATACCAAAGCAACAAAAAAGTCAAAGCTTTATGAAGGCACAAACCCACAACCAGACCTGTCTCAAAATATCAAAAAGAGTGTATTAATGGTACAAGTATCAGGGTTTACCTCCACCAACTCAAAACCAATCGATAACACCCAAAGAAGGGGCTGATTACGAATCAATATTGCCTTCCCCCACCACCCAATAACATGAGCTAGAACAAACTCATCAAAAAGTGTCTCCTGGGAAATCAAACATAATATAAGCCCCGTGTTAGATCCAAATAGGATACAGAAAGGTATAAAGTAACTTTAGAAGGTATACAAAATCAAAGGTCGTGTAAGAAATCATACATAAACATTCTTAAACCTGCTTGCAGGGTTTTCAGGCAGATATACACGGCAGTCGGCACCATAAGATCTTTCTGGAAGTTCTGCCAAGATCACATATACTAATTAAAAACTTTTAAACTGAAGGAAACAGACTGATCCATGACTAACCCAAAAATGTTTTAAAATCCCAAATACAGCACATACATAACGAATTAATTCCAACCAGTTCAAATCTTAAAAAAAAAGAATCGGATTGCCTTACCAACACCAAGATCAGGATGAAGAAACTTCATAAACTGTCGAGCATCATCACGCTTCTGTAGGGACAAAAAATTGAGGATAAAAGTTAGTCCACTTTCATTCACTTGGTGGAAACAGGGTAACAAATGACATATTATTGTCACACAAAGCACAAATGAAGTTTGAGGAAGCTAACAGATGCAAATAGAAAAAAGTAAGCAAGAATCTAGTGTAAAGTTTGTTTTTTTTTTAAAGCCGTAAATCCAAGCTTGACAAAATTGCTTAGACTTTAAACAAGAATTGTCAAATTGGAGCATGGAAACCAACCTGAAAAAGTAAAAATGTGAGGGCAACAAGATAAACAACGGCCATCCCATGAACCAAGCGCCAAATTGCAGGATGTGGCCGAATAAGAACCCTGAAAGAAAGTGGGAAAATATTTATTAAGGTAATAGTCGCGAGAAAATTAACAACTTCAGATGAACAAAACTTCCACCGTCATACACTATCAGTAGGCAGTAACAAACTCATGTTTATATTATCGTCCGTGTTATATTGATAACATAGCAAAACCATTTTAAGCGGAATTATATTAAAACTTTGTATAGAAAGAACGTCCACCAAACAAAAATAAACACTTTGGATTCCCAGTTATCTTCATACAGTTTCCATATCCCATCCACACACTCTCTCTAACCCAACCTTGAAAAGAACAAACTTTTCTACCCAGCAAGTAAAGCAACGACAACCATCCAATCTTGAATGATATCTTGATTATCTCAAATAACTTAGTCCATTAATAATGTTCTAAAACAGTGATCTGTGAGTATGAAGCTGTTGCCTTATTCTCTTGACTTTAAATGTGAAATAAATTAACCGATGGAGCCTGGAATTAAATTCTTCCAACACCATCTCTCAAACCCGAGACTAAAAGTCACCGAAAATAAGGAATGTCTTCTGACACGTTTGGGATCTAAATCTAATAAAATGAAAAAGGCAAGTAGACTAATATACACGTCGAAAAACAACATGTAAATGGAAAATACCAAACTAAAGAAAATAAATTCATTCTGATTACTCACGTAGAAGGAGCTTGCAGCAGGCAATAAGCAAGAAAAACAGCAATCATTGCCCATACACCCCTGCAGAGAAACAGTTGTGCGGGCTTTTAGCATATGTTGTTCCCAGCAAAAATTATATAAGCACAATGAAATGAGAAGTAATTAAACTAAAATTACCAAACCTTTTAACAGAAGTAACAAGATCACCAGATGCATCTCTTTCTGGATCAAGTGCTCCACTTGCCCAACTGGTATATACAACAGTGATATAAAAAGATAAGCAGATGGAAGAAATCTGATTTTATTGATGAACAAAATTTCCTAGGAGAAAAAAATACACCACTCGTTAACATTAATTCATCCAGCTAGATACTCACATGAGAAAGCAAGCACCAATAAGTAACAATGTGATGGTTCGAGGCTTGTATGCCCATGCTGTCCATGGATCATGCTCATCATCTACATTTGACAAATGAGAATTACCGTTTTCTTTAATAATATCATTTCTCTTTACTCTTGCATGACCATTGGACTCCATATTCAGTGTTCCACAGAAGCTATACTCTCTACCTACAATCAGAATCAAAGAAATAAGATCATTTACAGATGCCATGACAAATAGTCCCCCGTTTTCTATAAAAGCACACCAAATATTTCATTATTCACAATTGGAAAACACACGGAGCATGAACTTGATTAGTATTAAATATCCGTGAGTAATTGCATTTCAGTGTTATGATACATACATACATATACATATATATTAAGAAAACAAACAAGAGATAAAAAGAGTCCCCGTATGTCATTGTATCTCAGTAAAAACTGCACACATGCATAAGAACCACAAACTGATAGAGGATTAAATAAGACAGCTAAATGAAAACATGCAACCAGAAGTCTCTTCAGAAAACTAGAATTTCTGTATTGCAATGAACCGCGGGTTAATATCAGTTATCCTTCGAGTACTAAATACATAACCAACAAGTAAAAGAAAAGTAACTTACGTATAACAAAACCATCTTAGGGTTCAAAATTAGAGGCTAAACTAAACACACTCACGCAAATCCACTGAATTTACAACAAGCCCCAAATTTGAAACCCAAAGTAGTATCTGGTACAGAATTCAATGTGCTTTTTTTTTGTGTCGGAGAAAAATCATTGATTGACAGCCCAACAGTCCATCACAAATTCTACAGTATATAACAGAACTCGCCAATATCTTGACCACAGTACTGCCCATCAGCATCTTAACACATATATGAAACCACATGCATACGCATCACAAAGAATCAAACTCAGTAATTAACGGATCCCCATCAAGAGCGAACTACACAAACCCGTTGCAGCCCAAAGCATATTATTTTTATTATAAAAAAAAAAATAGAACACACTCATTAATTTCAGACGCATTGCGTCATAAACCTTAGAAAAGCATTCAATTTCTCAATACAGGCAAATTACCAAAGGCGGTTACATCCCCACGATGGATCTAAATCTGGCAGAAGAAGCAAAACCCATAACGACAACGCGTAATTCAACCCGGTATCGATGCATGTAACAGCGAAAGCAATCGAACCCGGAATCCAGTTGAAGAAGGGCGAAGTGGGGTGGGCCGAAAAAAAAGCAACTTTTGAAAAAAAAAATCGAAAAATTAAAGGGAGTGAAAACGGAAAGGGAGGAATAAAAAGAAAAAAAAAAAAGGAAAAACGGTACAGTGAATGTCAGGAGAGGTAGTAGATTCGAAGCACAATCGAGAAAGAATGCATAGCGGAGTGCGCGTGTGAGTGTGTGCGTGTGTGCGTGCGAGTGATGATAGATATTATGCGGATATGATATGATTCGTAACGAAAAAGAGGTTATACATACAGAGAGCGAAAAAGCAGGTTATAATAAAGGCTTTGTTGTGTTGTTGCATACATACACAGAGAGAGAGAGAGACTTACGTAGAGAGAGAAAGCTGAGAAGGTTTGAGTTGGGCAGACAAAGGACCCCTGGCCGTACGATTGGAGAAACGAGAAGATCGCAGCCGTGGGATCAGAGTAATGAATGATGAATGGAATCAGAGGAAGAAGAAGATAAGTGTGAGAGTTGTTTTTGTTTCTCTTTCCGCTGCTATGCTATGCTAATGAATGGAGAAATTATAATATTTATAGAGATGTGTCTGTGAGAGAAGGGGAAGAGGGGCAAAATGGAGATATCGTATTGTTTTCTGTCTTTCGGGTGTGGTGGGTGAAGTGAAACTGTGACTGTGTTCGTGTTCGTGTTTTTGTGTGGTGGCTGTGTTGTGTATGTGTTTTCAGCAGAGTCTGCAACAGCGGCGAAAAGGCGAAGGGTGATGATGAGAGAAAAAAATTAAAAACACAGAGAGAGAGAGAGAGAGAAAGAGAAGAGAGAGAGTACGACGGTCAAAGATAGATTTGAAGATGTTTTAGATACGCACGATGACGATGATCATGAATCATGGACCAAAAGTTCTTTTCTTTTTTTCTCTCACAACTTTACCCCTCTCCTTTCTCCTTATTTCCCTTTTTCTTATCCTTTTTTAATTTTTCTTTTTATTCCATGCTTTATAAACACATAATAATAAAATAAATTCAACCTTCAGTCATCTCTATAATTAATAACAAATCCTAACATCAAACACCTTTCTGTAACAAAGTACAAGAACCATTCTATGCGGATTTCTTTATCTTTATTAAAGAGCCTCTATCCAACCTCTCCCATTAATGAAATTCAAAATGGGTATGTATTACTTTCTTTTTTTTTCTCTCTAAATTATATACCAATTAATTTACGTTGTGTACGTCAATTCGAGGTCATCGAAGGTGGATAAGTACATAATTAATATCTAATTGTCAAATCAATAATTTCCATTTTTTAATTTTAATTTTAATTTATAACAGTGATGTGACAATGAATAACTATTTCAAACATGTCTCTTAAGGGTGGTGAAATTGGAGTGAGGAGAAATTGTTGGTGTTTGTTGTAGTAGCAGAAGAGGCAACAAAGGGTAAAGAATTTGTGCATTTATTTTGCTATTTTATTTATGTTGTGGTGACGTTTTGGTGAGCAACATTATTTCATTTTCAAGTGTTGATGGCATGAATTAAGAGAGTAGCTATAAAACACAAAAATACAAGAAACAGAAGCAGAAATAATAAAAAAATTGTGGGGTGCAAACAGAGTGTGACATGGTGTTTAATTGTATGGATGTTTTTACGAAAATGTAGGCAGCAAATTATGTTTCGAGTGAGGTATAGATCGGAAAATAAATTGTTTTTTAGTGGAAAAAGCATGCAACAATTTAGTGACTGGACTCATCTTTAATAAGATACAAAATAATGACATCTATCACAATCGGGCAACTAATCGTACACACCTTAAACATTTTCTGTCATCTTGCGTAAACATTTCTAATTTCTACACTTTCTTAATTTCAATTTTTTCTTTTTCCTCTTTCCCTTTCGTTCAACTGCTTGTGAGGTTCGTGTCAATCGCTTTTTGGTTTTTCAACTTATCACTGTGATTTATTATGTTCATCACTACGTTACTATTAACTCCAAATTCATGGCCAAGACAACCAAATAACACCATCGAAAAAGTAATGCTATTATTTGGGGGGACTGCCACACTTCTATTTTCGTAACATATCTTTGTATATGCATACAACAATAATAGTAACACTTTACTTATTCATCGATTAAAAAATATTATCAACTAATGTTTTTTTTTTTTTATTATTGTTTCTTAACTTATAGCTCGTGACACAAGTTAATAATAAACCTCACCCAATCACTACTAATTTTACAAAACTTATGTAGTTCGTTTGTAATTTTGAGAAAAATAATTGTATGGATAATATAATTTTACATTTAACATTGTAGGCATTTGTATTTGTAGTTATAAAATTAATTTAGTTTATATTATTTATTCAGGTGATAAAACTAAATAAACATTAAAATTACTAATTATAATTTTAAAATATTATATATGATTATAATTTCCAGTTGTACAATAATGTAAATTGGAAGTGAATTTAAAAAAATATATGTGTAACTTTAGAGAAATTTTGTCATTTAAATATAATTTATATTGCATCCTATTATTTTTTTTAATATTAATACTACTATTATTAATATTAGTCTTTTATGTAGTCAACGAGTCAAGTCCGTTAATATTTTTTTTCTATTTTTTATTCTTTCAAAATCATGATTTTCTCGATCTAACTTTTTTTTCTTCTCTTATATTTTTAAGTTTCCTCGTCTTAGTTAACAAAATTAAATTTTGCAAAAATATTCATGTCGGTGAGTATATGGGGATAAAATTTGTAGTGAATAGTTAATATATTAGATAGTGGATATTTTAATACTCATTTATAAATAAATTGGAGATGAAGATCATACTACTCGTCCCCGTAGTTATCCGTTACCCGCAACAAAATAAAATTAAAATTTAATTTATATTTTATTAAGTTAAATTTAATTAAAATGAAATTTTAATATATATTTTTTCAGATTAATTTTAATTAATATTAAAATTAAATTAAATTTATAGTACATTTTATAATTTTATTTCAATTTTATTTTAAAAATTTATAAAATATATATTTCTTTTAAATATTTGCAGATATGCGAATATCACCATAGGTTTTAAAAAAATCTGTAGATTTTTTTTAAACGAGTACCCAACGAGTAAACAATGGATAGCGAATGTTTTTTTACGGGTCGAGTAGTAAACACTATCCTTGCTTGATCTGATTTGTTATCCCTATCATTAATTTACAAGTTCAAAATCATTTCAATTGAATAAATTTTACTTTGAAAAAAATAAAATTTGTTCTAAATTGTCCCAACTCTTTTTCACTAATATTTAAGTTCAATATTGGTTACGTTAGTTAAAAAAAAAATCTCAATTATTATATGATTTTTAGTATAACATGGTTACGTTGTTTTTTATTTATAATGTTTTGGTGAAATTGTATTTTTTTTAATTAGTACATGGTTTGCAAACATCATTTAGCTACGTCAAAAATTTAAGTGAAAGAGTAACAATGACTATTCATTATTTTCTTGAGATTGTTTGCTCAAGTAATAGGTTGATAGTTTAGGCAATGCACTTTTTAATGTTTTTTCATGAGCTTTTTTTTCTTCTTAAAATCATACAACCATGTATCGCTCAAATGATATGACATTTGTTTAAGTGACATTTTACAATTTCAGTGTGAGATTCCAGTAATAGACTTTCATATTTTGTAATGTAAGACCCTTTAGAGTTATTTTTTTATGTTCAAGTTATTGCTAGTTCAAATTTTAAATGTAAAAATAAAATTATGTTATATTTTATCGATTTGATTAATTGTGAATGTTATAGATTTATGATATATTTTTTTGTTTGATGTCATATATCTAAGATGTAGTAAAGTAATTTGTAATTACAAATATTGATTATAAACTTTTATATTTACTAAAGATCTATTATTTCACGAATAGTTTAAATTGAGTAAAGTAAGACATTAAATGATGAGACACTAAATGAAATGAGAGTTATCACTTATTAGGACATTCAAAGATGTGAGAACATAGATTGAAATAAATTTATCTTTATCATTGACATTGTGTTCTTTTTATAAATCAAATTAGGTTTGTTCACATTTTAGTATGTAGTATGACGTGTTTAGACACGTTGTATATCTATAAGACATGGTAATGATATTAATTTGAGTTTATTGATATTGATTTTTTGTTGAGACATATTAAAATATATTGAATATTTACATAAAGTAGTATTTGATACTTATTTTCAATAATTAATCATTTTTTTTCATGTTTGAAATATGTTGTGATTTACTTGGTACATGAGAAGATAATTGTTATTTATTTACTTTTACCGTACAACTTTTCTTTTCCAACCTAAATCTTCTAATATTTTGTTCAACCTCTCTTTGTCTGTAAAAGGATGAAAAAGTTTAGAGGATAAAACACTTAAAAAAATCTCATCAAAAATTAAAACAAGGATTCTCGTAGAACTTGTTTCCGATGTTTCATATAGAATTTATAGGTAACTCATAAATGAGTAATATTTTTAACTATTATTAACTTTGTAAATCCTTTATATTATATATGTGATGTGAAAATAAAAATAAAAATTACAAGTTATATGTAATAAGTACCAAATAAAAATATAGTTTACTGCTTATATCTCATTATTCTATTTTTATCTTAGGTCACACTAAACTATTTATTTTAAATGTGTTAGAAAATGTTGATAATTTAGTCCATCTTTTTGCAATTGTGGGTAAGTTAACTTCAAAATTTCATATTACTAAATAATAATTAAATTATTGTAAGGTGAATCAATTGTCTCATAACAAATGTTAAATAGGTCAAGTCACAATCAATTCATGAAACTTGGATTGTTATGTTTTTAAGTAGAAAAAGTTACACTTTGACTATCACCTATAACTTTTGGTCTAGTAATAAGTTTTTGATCCAATAATTGATATCAATTCATGTCATTAACTAATTATGTTCCAAACGTAGATGTAACGATTAAATAATTATCTAAAGAATACACAATATCCACGATCAGAAAATTGTGACTATGTAGTGTCATATAAGTTAAAAGTTTAAGCATGAGCTAAAATTCAAAATAAAAAGAAAAACAATAAATTTGTTGTTATATAGGCTAATTTTAATTGATGGACTATTTTTTTTTTCTTATAAAAATGTGGAAAAAAAAGTTTGGTCAAAGATGGGTAAATGATTAGCATATAAAATGGAAATAAGTAGAATTATGGTTTGGTAAGTAGGGCAATAATTAAAGTGTGTTGTGAAGGAGAAGTGATACTTTAGAAAGTTGAGGTTGTAAATTGACGATTGAAGGTTGTTTTGGCAAAGAAAGGGTGGATGGATGGTTGGTTATGATTTTATCTTATCTTATATTCAACAAAAGTGGGTGTCTCCATCATTTTCCTTTCTCTTTATCATCATACCTATCTCAACTCTTAACTGGAAATTACTCATTCCTATCATCCACCTTTCAATCTCAATCCTCTTCTACTCATTAATAGGGAAAAATAATCACTTCTATAATTATCTTACTTTTTTTATTTATTTAACATCTTATTTAGACTATTTAACTTTTCATTTTAAACTCATCCCCTCATCTTATTTTCAAACAGTAAAAAATGAAGTTTTGTAATAACGAATTGATGTACAGAATTTGCATTTATTTAATGTATAAACTCGTGAATATATATATATATATATATATATATATATATATATA
>Ga0214543_1000943_pt1 | contig 53777 bp, 31 predicted proteins | sample CNSS2metaG_FD_160094 | JGI IMG/M metagenome (GOLD analysis project Ga0214543, IMG submission 160094) | Root nodule microbial communities from cowpea collected in UCLA plant growth center, Los Angeles, California, USA - CNSS2 | ecosystem: Host-associated > Plants > Roots > Nodule | place: USA... | reverse complement strand
TTTAAACTTAGACTTCGTGTAATTGATGCTACTGATTCTACAACTTTTGTTGTATTTGATCGTGATGCAAGTGCAATGTTGAAGAAATCATGCTCTGATATTCTTGACTTACAAGACAAGGTTAAGTTTCCTATGTAGTCAAAGAAATTCTTAATCAATATTTTTGTATTCTATATTCTGGACTTCTTTTCGAATTATTTAAATCATGATTGTTATCTACACAAATGCTTTTTTATTAAGTTAAATCATTTGTATTTCTACTTCTTTTCATAGAACACTACTGCTGGGAACTTGCCTAAAGAGTTTGAAGTCCTCATTGATAAGACCTATTTGTTCAAAGTTGAGTGCAAGAATGATTATAATAGCAAATTTGAGCAATCATTCATAGTTAAAAAAGTCTGCATGGATGAAAAAATCATTGAAAACTTTAGTGATGTTGAAGTTAAGTCTTTGGTAAGATCTGATTTATTTCTTTTTACGTCTTATCATATATATAATTTTAATTTTACTTTTTTTGTACTTGAATATCTTTGTTAGGATGTATACTCTGGAAATGAAGAAGAAAACAAACTTAAGCAGATTACAAATGAGATGTCATTTGATACCATTGCAGAGGTATGTGAAGATTAGAACTATACTTCTTTTTCTAAAACTTTTTATATGCTAACTTTTTCAAGTTCATTTTTAGGATTTGCTGATCAAATTCACTAAAGAATCAAATGATGTTGAGACTCTAAGTGATTATTTGAACACTATAGGATCAAGCCCTGTTTCTACAGAGGAAGCGTTGATCAATAAAGTAGTAATTGATGTTAAAAATGATGAGTTAACCCACAAAGAATCATCTCATATGGAGAATCTTAGCTTTGATTTGGCTACCAAAGCACGTGTCTTGGCCATTAAAAGGCAGAATCAATCTTTGGTTCAAGAAAACAAGAAGATCCAGTGAAGATGTTGAAGAAGAACATCAAGATTGAAAAGTGATTTGTGTTATTTCAATCTCAAAGTTGTACTAGACTTTATTTGTGTTTTTATGTTGGTTATGTTATTTTTTTGGAAAACATTTGCTGATACTCATGACCAATATGTTTTGTTGTTCTTAAGTTGTTATAATTTTGAAAACATTCACTTCAAGTTTCTGTTTATTTATTTATGAACTATATTACTTATTGCTCAACATGAATCCCTAATTATTTTTGCAGTGACAATTTGCTAGTAGAGTCAAACTGTGTTGATATTATTTTCTATTGTCAACACCATAATCATGCTAGCTACATCAAAGGAAGTGTATTGTATGTGTATTTTGTTTTAGAAGATTTTAGTCTTTCAGCATTTATTTACATTTCAATCTTATCAAACAATTATTCGTAAAAATATATTTCAGCTTACATACATATAGTATTATCTTTTGTTGTCTGTGTTGATTTGTAAACATCGTTATATGTTGCTAGCTGAATCTGAAAGTGTTGATATTTTTTTTGTCAACTACACTATCATGCTAGCTACAATATGTTTTGTTGTTCTTTGGTTGTTCTAATTTTGAAAACATTCATTTCAAGTTTCGGTTTATTTATTTATGAACTATATTACTTATTACTCAACATGAATCCCTAATTATTTTTGCAGTGACAATTTGCTAACAGAGTCAAACTGTGTTGATATTATTTTATATTGTCAACACCATAATCATGCTAGCTATATCAAAGGAAGTGTATTGTATGTGTATTTTGTTTTACAAGATTTTAGTCTTTCAACATTTGTTTACATTTCAATCTTATCAATCAATTATTCGTAAAAATATATTTAAGCTTACATACATATAGTATTATCTTTTGTTGTCTGTGTTGATTTGTAAACATCGTTATATATTGCTAGTTGAATTTGAAAGTGTTAATATTATTTCTTTTTGCAACTATACTATCATGCTAGCTACAATATGTTTTGTTGTTCTTTAGTTGTTCTAATTTTGAAAAAATTCATTTCAAGTTTCAGTTTATTTATTTATAAACTATATTACTTATTGCTCAACATGAATCCCTAATTATTTTGGCAGTGACAATTTGCTAGCAGAGTCAAACTGTGTTGATATTATTTTATATTGTCAACACCATAATCATGCTAGCTATATCAAAGGAAGTGTATTGTATGTGTATTTTGTTTTACAAGATTTTAGTCTTTCAGCATTTGTTTACATTTCAATCTTATCAATCAATTATTCGTAAAAATATATTTAAGCTTACATACATATAGTATTATCTTTTGTTGTCTGTGTTGATTTGTAAACATCGTTATATGTTGCTAGTTGAATTTGAAAGTGTTAATATTATTTCTTTTTGCAACTATACTATCATGCTAGCTACAATATGTTTTGTTGTTCTTTAGTTGTTCTAATTTTGAAAAAATTCATTTCAAGTTTCAGTTTATTTATTTATAAACTATATTACTTATTGCTCAACATGAATCCCTAATTATTTTGGCAGTGACAATTTGCTAGCAGAGTCAAACTGTGTTGATATTATTTTATATTGTCAACACCATAATCATGCTAGCTATATCAAAGGAAGTGTATTGTATGTGTATTTTGTTTTACAAGATTTTAGTCTTTCAGCATTTGTTTACATTTCAATCTTATCAATCAATTATTCGTAAAAATATATTTAAGCTTACATACATGTAGTATTATCTTTTGTTGTCTATGTTGATTTGTAAACATCGTTATATGTTGCTAGCTGAATCTGAAAGTGTTGATATTTTTTTTGTCAACTACACTATCATGCTAGCTACAATATGTTTTGTTGTTCTTTGGTTGTTCTAATTTTGAAAACATTCATTTCAAGTTTCGGTTTATTTATTTATGAACTATATTACTTATTGCTCAACATGAATCCCTAATTATTTTTGCAGTGACAATTTGCTAGCAGATTCAAACTGTGTTGATATTATTTTATATTGTCAATACCATAATCATGCTAGCTACAGCAAAGCAAGTGTATTGTATGTGTATTTTGTTTTAGAACATTTTAGTCTTTAGCATGATAGCTATATATTGTAACTCATATATAACTTATTCTGTTTATTAAAATTTTAATAAAATCATAATATTTCTATTTTAAAAAATATTTTTTTTGGTTTCCTACACAGATACACAAATTATTAAAATTTCTAATTTTATTTTTAAAATAAACTTCTTTTTAATAAAATTATTTTTAATCAATTAACCTATCAACATGTGTATTTACTTTTAAAATTAATTCATCTATTTCAATATATCTTTTTATTTTTTTAAAAATAATTTTCTGAACACAAATATTTTTCATATGTCTTTTTTATTTAGTTAATGTTTTTAGATATAACATTTTTAAGTTTTGAATTCTAATTAACCAAAAAAAATTCGACATTCATTGAAAATTTATACCATGATATAACTTATTTCATGTTTTGAAAACCATGATAGCAAAATCAAATATATTCTACTTCATATATGTCTACACAGATACACAAACTAGTAAAATTTCTAATTTTATTTTTGAAAGGAATTTATTTGTAATAAATTTATTTTTAATCAACTAAGACAAAAACTCACATTCATTTACATTTTCTGATTATTTTTGTTGTTTTAATATTTTGTATTGCTGTTTGAACTTCTAATTTGTACTTTTATTTTGAATTTTGAATCTTGAATTTTGAATTAACCAAAACAAAAAATGACATTCATTTAAATATTTTTTTGATTATTTTATTTCTATAAATATGTTGTATTAGTCGTTAAAATTCTAATTTGTATTTATATTTTTAATAATTTGTAATATTTTTAATTTGTAATAAATTTTTGATTTTTAATAATTTGTAATATTTTTAATTTGTAATAAATTTTCATTTTTTATTATTTTATTTCTTTAAATATTTTGTATTACTCTTTGAACTTCTAATTTGTACTTTTATTTTTAATTTTAATATTTGTAATTTGTAATAAATATATACGAATTTAAATATATATTTTGGAAATCCTTAAATATATATATATATATATATATATATATATATATATATATATATATATATATTATTTCTAAAGTAATTAGAGTTTGAAATAGTATTTTCATATCTATATAACATATGAGTATCCATCAAGTTTTGTTTATTATCCATCAAGGAAACAGATGGGTCACTTCCCGTAAACCTCCATGGATACCTCTGTCACTATGGCTGCCATAATAACTTTAGGAAGGTTCACTACAATGCATTTTGTCCATAATCAGGTATGTTTACTTTTCAAAAAGTTGAAAAATATATTCTTTCTGCATTCATATCTTTCTGTTAAAATATACTCTAAATCAGTGGCGGATCTTGAACAATATGTTTGGAGGAGCCAAAATAATACATTCAAGATTTACATATTTAATTCCTTGATGCAATAAAAATGAATATATACGTTAATATAATTGTAATTATAAAATAAGTCACACATACATGAAGGATTGTCCTTCGTTTCTTTAAATTTTTTAACTCATATAATTGAATCAAAATTAAAATTTTCAGCTATTTTTTTCCTTCAATGTACATAACCATATTATCAGCAAGAAATTCATCCTTCATTTTACTAATGTGAATATATTGATTCAATAAGTTTTCACAAACTTTCATTATACATAATTGTATTGTCATGTTTTCATCTTCACAAATAATTTCCCTTTTATCAATTTTAAACAATAAATCTATTCTTTTATTTTTCATTAATATACCTATTTAAAAAAAATTGAAACTAAACAATAATTTATCATAGTCTAATAAAAAATTATGAAATGTAATTACTAAAAAAAAATATGATAATTAATCACATTTAAAAATCGATTATCAAAAAATAATTAAAAATACTAACACTTTTATATAAATGTATAAATTTTTTAAAATACTAAATATATAAAATATATAAAAATATATTAAAGTTTTTAAGAAAAATTAAATTATATATAAATTAATATAAAAAAAATTGGGGGAGGGGGGCCAAGGCCCCTCCTGGTTCCCACTAAGCTCCGCCACTGCTCTAAATGTTTTTTCTTCCATCAGTCATTCATTTTTTAAAACTTTGTTCGAAACCTTATTTATTCTTTTTTTTACATAAAAATCAAAACTTTATTTTTTAATCGTTAAAATCTATGGTTTTTTCTCTTTGTTCTGCATGCTTCATCTATGTCAAACTATTTCTTCTTTGATCAGACATGCATCTCTTACTTACTATGTTTTTTAATTCTAAAAATGTTAAATTTCTTCAAGAATCGTTCAAATATACAACTTTTTCATTTTGTTGTTTGTTCTTCATTTGAATTTTTTTTTTCAATCACCCATTCATTCTTTTTGTGCTTGGTTAGAAATCTTTATTTATTTTTTTTTTAAAAAAAAATGTAAACTTTCTTCAATAATCGTTGAAATCTATGAAAATTTGTTTCCATAAGCAAATATTTTATTTTTATTTTTTTTGTAAATCTGACGTATTAATTTATTCTCTAAAAATGTGAACTTTCTTCAATAATCCATCAAATGTTTGTGTTTACATCAGACATGCATGTTTTTATTACTTTGGATGAAATCTTATTTATTCTCTGTCTTTCTTTCATGATCAGTTTAATGTTTGCTTTCATTCTGTTTATTACAATCTTTTTTAAAATTTTTTCACCCTGTTTTTTGTTTGTTGACCACTGGAATTTTAAGAGTTTGGTCATGTTGATCGAATATTTGTTGCTATGTTTGCGTAAGAATTAGGACTGGTTTGACAGTTGGAAGATATTAAAGGAAATCGCCATCAATTAACTTTTAATATGGATGTGAATAATCCATTGGTCACTGATGGTTGGTCTAGCCTAAGAGTTTTTTATAAATTGGAACATATCCATCAAATTTTATTGAAATATGTTGACAACTCAACATCCCAGATTACTGTATTCTCCAGCATTTCTGCAATATCGAATACGATGAAGTTTCTTACAAACATACATCGAATGCGAACAAAACATCTTTTTAGAGTGAAATTGACAAAATCTCAAAGCAAAGCGAGTCATCTATTGAACAATGTGCTTTTATATTGTTTTTTTGTATGCTATTTTGTTGATATAAGTTGTTATTTATTTTTTTGTTTATTTTTTATTTATTTTTTCAGGACCTACCAACTGACTTTGCAGCTTACATTCGGAAACATATATTTAAGAGGTTGGAATTGCAGGGATCGAAGAACACATGCATTGTTCAGTGTAAGTTTTTGGTGCGTAATTCACCTAAGAAGTCAACTAAGATTGGGAAGGGATGGAAGGACTTTTGCATATTCAATCGGTTGAAAGAAGGGGATGTTATTGTGTTTGCAGCTCACAACCAAATGAGAAAGAAGAAGATAAAAGTCTATGTCAAAAAAGAATTTAGCTTTTAATATTTTACTTTTCTTTAATTTTACTTTAGATGGTATTTATGGTTTACTTTGCACTTTCAAGCAAGTTTGCTTTTATTTTGTTTGTAAGACTAAATTCATGGTAATTTTGTTGCTTCTAATAAGTAGAAGTCATATCTATAACTATTATCCGTACGTTAATTATGTTCAACTTTAATATTTTACTTAATTTGATTTTACTTATTTTCATTGTTCAAATTATGTATTATAGTTATGTATTACTTTTATATATATTTCTTAAAAAAACATCATAAGAACTAAGATTTATTTTAATATTTATTTTATACAAACAATATTCAATTATGATAATAAAAATTATTATTTTATAAAAACATTTTTATAAGAGGAATTCAAATTTTTTGTAAGATTTAATTGATTTAAGAAAAATACGATTGAAGTCGTAATAAAGAACTCAATATCTTAACTTGCTAACTGTTTTAACTTGGTATTCCTTTTTAATTATTATTTAGAAATCGTTAACTTATTCGAATACTATCACACAACATTATTTGTTTTATAAAAAGAATGCAATAAAAAAAATTGATTTGTTACTCTGAAACACGTGTTGTAATTCAAATTAAAAAATTTACAGTGTATTTATGTTTTAAAAAGTTAATATTCAACGTATTCATTTTTTATCACGGACAATTAAAAATTCATTGGGCTGTCATTCTTTTTGTTTGACCTGATTTTGTAAAAATTATTTTTATTAGTTTCAGGGTACACTAAATGTAGAAACAAAGTTCTACTTTCATGGTTGACTATTACCAAGCATAGTACTTATGTGTTGGCCCAAAAAGGAATTATAGCACAGATGCACATTCTGAACAGAAGCATAGTAGTGTTTGAAAATCATCAATTTAGACATCGCAGATCAAAAGGTACGCTGTTCAAAATATTGATCAAAAGGTACAATTTTCCATATCAATGACTTGGTTGTTCTGCTTTATAAAAAGATTGTATTTACATTAGCTACCTTAGGAATATTCAACGTGGAAAACTGAAAATGTCCCTTTATATTCAACACATCCTCCAACAAAAATTAATTATTAATCAAAATCTTTATTTTATTCAACTTCTCTTGAATGTGTAAAGAAACATAACAATAAGAGAATGCATAACTTCTGGAAACTTTGAACCGTAATACAAACAAATGGCTGCAAATGATTCAACAAATGCAAGAAGAAAAAGGAAGAGTATTGTCTCACAAAATATTTCAAATATGATGATGAAGTTGTCAGGAAAAATAAATTTAATTCTCATTTCATTTGTTGTTAAAACTTCTTCCAAATAAATACATTTACTTATCATCCAATAGAATAACATAAACATTCAGATGTTATAACAAAGCTGTAAATACCAACACAAATTTTTATTTTGTTTTCTTCACTACAGATACCAATCAGGAAAAATCCATTGACATTGAAGCATTTTCTTCTGCAAATACTAAACCTCTTTCTCATTATACAAATTTTGGTAATCATTTTTTCATTCAATACAAACTGTTGTAATCACTGTTCATTCATTGACAGTGTAGAATTTTTTCATTGTTACATTGTTTTAATAAGTTATTGAATACATCATCTTACAGATAAGTTGTGTTCTTAATTTTTTTTAGGTATTCATATAAAAAATGCAACAGTTGTAATTCCTTTAATAGACTAACACAACTTCTTGAATTTGTAAAAACTACCAGTTTTATCTTTTTTAATATGTTTTTTAATATGTTTAATAGTTTGGATTACATAGTTTAACAATTTTATTTCAAATGAACTTTATCTATTATGCTCCCATCTTACTTTTGAACAATTCTCCTAGTATGGAATGAAAATATTACCCCAAATTCAACTATCAAAAACTCCTTATCTGTCAATGAAGATAGAAATGTACATGATCAAGCAATTCAATCTTCAAATAGAAAGCCACTATTGGAGTTGACATATCGTGGTAAGTTTGTTCATTGAATTTAAAATTCATTCAAATATTTTAATTCCCAACAATGAAATTGAAATGCACAATGTCTTTGTCAATTTATCCATACTCAATGGATATCCAATGAAATTGAAAAAGATGGAGAATAAATCATTGCATTTGATAATCAATATGTTTCATGTTCTCATTCATCTTTATATTTAATGTAATCTTTCTATTGTAAACTGGATACATTTTTATTTAATATTGTTTAATTGCAATTTGCAGACATTGACCAAATTAATTATAAGTATGCACGAACAAGAAGGAAAGTTATTAGGAATCAGAAGATTGTAGAAAAAAGTAATATAAATCTAATATTATTTTATCTTTATTTCAATTCCTTTAATACTTTTTCTATTACTAATATTTACTAAAATTTCATGTAAAGAAATTCATGGTTCTACCTCCATTAGATTTGGAATGGATTGTACTTCAATTGAAATCACCAATGGTCCAATTTTGCACAAAAAGCAACATTAACAACACATGTACCAATCCAACTTATAATTTTGTCATTGTTTCACAGTAGTCAAATGTGAAACCAACACATGTACCACTTTCATACAATATCAAAATAAGAACACAGTTACAAACTAATATATCATCATTTTATATTTCATGTCTATATGAATGTTGAATTCAGTTCATGAATTTATGCATATACTTGCAGGTATGATTCAAAGTGACTGTCATAATACACAACCACTATTGAATACAATTGCTAACATGTTAGATCAAGCATTTGTTGGTAGCAGCTTCATTCCTGCTTCTGTGGATTCTTCTGCTTATTTTGAAGTTGTTAATCTTTTTGATGTTGAAGACAACCAAAGTCGTGGTAATTTGTACTATTAACAAAATTAATTTGAATAATTTAATTACTTTTATTGTTACAAATTCATGTTGCTAATCTTTAAATCAATATTTAGACATATCTAAGCTGCCATCCTATGCCAGTGCAAGACCAACTAAATCATCTCAATATTTAGAAGTTGTAAAATTTTGTCAACCTTCTCTTGAGGATGCTATTACACCTATTTCAAAGATATTGGATTTTGACAATAATTCGAATGAAGATGAAAATCATGGTAATCAATAATGGTTGATTTTAAAGAATAAATTAATATTGTATTTATTTTCCTTTATTAATAATTGTTTTTTTATTTTATTTTAGATTACATAATTGGGCATTTCTCCTCTGATTTGTATTCAAGAGCTGAAATTCAAGGTGCCACACTACTTTTTAGTCAATTTATATTATTATAGTGTACATATAAATATAAATATGTTTTAATTAATAACATATTGTTTTTTATGTACTTAGCAAATGTTGATGTAGGGGACTGTTCCATTGAGTGTCCATATTGTCAAGCTCAATTGTGGTACGAAGAAAGATCTGATAAATGCAAAAGATTGAAACAAGTTGATTTCTCTCTTTGTTGTCGAAAGAGAAAACTCCAACTTCCATTGTTGAAGAAACCTCCACAATTGCTTCAAAAGTTGTTGAAAGGTGAATACACTACAAGCCAACATTTCTTATAGTACATAAGAAGCTACAACAACATGTTCTCATTTACATCAATTGGTGCTAAGATTCATTCATCAATCAATGATGGATGTGGTCGTCCTCAGTTTATTCTTAGTGGTCAAAATTACCATCGCATTTGAAGTTTATTGCCCGATAAAGGATCAAGTCCAAAATTTGCACAACTATATATTTATGACACAGAAAATGAAACAACAAACAGAGTTAGTCACTTTGGGTATGCATACATACTTTATTTTTGTTTTAGCAATCATTGCGTATATAATTGATCCATTTGTAATTTTACAGGTCTGATATACAACAATTCATATTTGATAAATCATTGATCGAAGAGTTGAAAAACATGATTGACAAACACAATGTTCTTCCTCAATCAATCAGAAGAGTAAGAGATTTTATATATGATGATGACCGATCAGATTTTGGATTGAGGTTATTTAGACATCGCTTTAAGAATCCTAGAGTATACAATACACCAATAGCAGATGAAGTCGCAACATTGGTAGTTGGTGATTTGAGCACCTTAGATGTAGGAAGGGACATCATTGTCAAGAAAGTTTATAGTCAGTTGACGAGACTACATGAAACTCACACATGTTTCATTCCTCTGCAATATCCTTTGATTTTTCCATATGGAGAGGATGGTTATCATGAGGATATTCCAATTAGAGATTGTCAAAGATATGGTCAAAGTAGAAAGAGAATTCAGATTTCTTAACGAGAATTCATTGCTTTCAGAATATAAGGTAGAAATGTTGAATTTGGTAACATTGTACACTTACGTAGATTGTTTCAACAATTTTTAGTGGATACCTACACAATGATTGAAGCCCAAAGGTTGTCTTTTATAAGAAATAATCAAAAACTCATTTGTTATGATATTCTAAATGGGTTACAAGAAGTTGTTAACAAAGGTGAAACTGATCTTTCTTCCATTGGAAAGCGTATAGTTTTGCCAGCTTCATTTATAAGTGGTATGAGCTACATGTTCAATAATTGTCACGATGCTATGGCCATTTGTAAGAGGTATGACTATCCAAATTTTTTTATAACAATCACATGTAATGTCAATTGGCATGAAATTCTTGATTTTGTAAAATCAAGAGGTTTAACTACTTCAGATAGGCCAGACATTGTTTGAAGAGTTTTTAAAATGAAATTAGACCAAATGATGACAGATTTAAAGAAGAATAATTTCTGTGGCACAGTCAATGCAGGTACACAAACTACATTTCCATCATTTAGACTTTTTATCGCCAATTGTTTTGTGTAATAATTATGTTCAAATTTTAGGTATGTATACAGTTGAATTTCAAAAGAGAGGTCTGCCACATACATATATATTATTATGGTTGAGTGACTCAAACAAGTTAGAAAAAATGCAAAGCACATAGATGAAGTAATCTCTGCTAAACTTCCTCATCCAGATCTCTATCCAAAACTTTTAAAGGCTATTAAAACATATATGGTCCGTGCGAAGCCACTAGATTCAACTCACCGTGCATGAAAGAAGGTCAGTGTTCTAAATTTTTTCCTAAAAAATTTAGACATAAAACTACAATTGATAAGGATGGATATCTTGTATATAGGCGTAGAGATGATGGTTTATTTGTGTTGAAAAATGAACATAAATTAGGTAATGGAAATGTTGTGCCTTATAGTCCTCTTCTCTTAATGCGATATAAAGCTCATGTTAATACAGAATATTGCAACAAATCAAACTCAATCAAGTATTTGTTCAAATATGTCAACAAAGGTCCTGATAGAACCACAATGAAAATTATAGACAAAGAGAATGATTCTACATAAATGCATATTGTTGATGAGATTAAAAGATATTATGATTGTAGATATTTATCTCCATGTGAAGCAGTTTGGAGAATTTATGGATTTGATATCCATCATAGATGGCCTGCTATTCAACGTTTAACTTTTTACCTACAAGATCAACAAACAATTTTGTTTGAAGATGATGATAGAATTGATGATGTATTGGAGAGGAATGACAACATCAATACAATGTTTCTAGCTTGGTTTGAAGCTAACAAAAGATATGAGGAAGGAAGAAACTTGACCTATGTTGAATTTCCAACAAAGTTTGTTTGGATGTCTCAACAAAGGCAATGGAAACCAAGAAAGCAGGGTTATAATATTTGTCGACTGACATATGTTCCTCTAGGATCGGGTGAATGCTATTACATGAGAATCTTACTGACAAAATAGAAAGGTTGTATTAATCATAATAATATAAAGACAATTAATGGTAAAACATTCTCTACATACTAAGAGGCTTGCTAGGAATTAGGATTATTGGCAGATGACAAAGAATTCATTGATGTTACTAAAGAGGCTAGCCATCTTGCATCTGAAAATTAGCTTAGAAGGTTATTTGTCTCTTTGTTAATCATGAATACAATGTCAAAGCCAAAAGTTGTTTGGGATGCAACTTGGAATTTATTGGCAAATGGTATCATATATCAAAAAAGGACAGACTTGAAGATACCAGGTACTAAATATAAATAATCTCCATTCTTTATTCCATATTTTTTTATTCATGACATGTTTTGTTTTGTAGGTTTTCAAATGGAAGAACATGATTTACATTATCTTTGTCTCCTAGAAGTAGAAGAACTTCTAAATTCCAATGGACGAGCTTTAACAGATTATAGTTCCTTTCCTCAACCTGATCTTTCAAATTCATTCAAATTTCATAACAGGTTCATTATTGATGAAATGAATTATGATAAAGAACAAATGGAGAAGCTACATCACTCTCTATTGTAGTCAATCACTAATGAGCAACTACATGTTTATAACATAATTATGATAGCAGTGAATTCAGATGTAGGGAATTTCTTTTTCTTATATGGTTAAGGTGGGACTGGAAAAACATATTTGTGGAAACTTTTGTCAACTACTATTAGAGAAAAGGGAATGATTGCGCTTAATGTAGCTTCAAGCGGCATTGCGTCTTTATTGCATAATTGATCATTCTACTTTTTGCATACCACTAGCAATCAATGATGAATCAACGTGCAACATCAATCAAGGAAGTCTTCGTGCTAAACTATTGGTGGAAACAAAACTTATCATATGGGATGAAGCTCCTATGATGAATAAGTTATGTTTCCAAGCTTTTGATAGAACATTGAGAGACATTATGAGAGCTAGAAATGATTTTAGATAAATCTTGCCAGTAGTAAGAAAGGGATCAAGGTATGATATTGTGAACTCATCAATTAACTACTCTAATTTATGGCAATATTGCATAGTTCTTAAGCTTTCACAAAACATGAGGTTAAAAAGTGCTATTTCAAATGAAATTGCAATAGATATAAAAGAATTTGTTGATTGGATTCTTAAAATTGGAGATGGAAATATGAATTTGAATGAAAGTGGTGAAGCCAACATTTCAATACCAACAGATATTCTAATTCAAGAAAGTGAAACACCTTTACTTTCTTTAGTGAAATTTGTTTATGGTGGTCTAATTGAAAATATCATGACTCCTAGCTTCTTTGATGACGGCGCTATACTTTGCCCTACAATTGATAGTGTTGAACAAGTAAATGACTTCATTTTATCTTTGATTCCTGGTGAAGAACAAATTTATTTAATTTCAGACACTCCTTGCCAATGTGGTGATGATCAAGAAATTCAAGGTGAGTGGTTTACTTAAGAGTTTCTAAATGATATCAAATGTTTAGAAATTCCAAATCATAGGATTAAATTGAAAGTTGGCGTACCAATTATGCTTTTAAGAAACATTGATTAAGCAAATGGTCTTTGCAATGGTACAAGGTTGCAAGTTATCTCTGCTACGGTAATAACAGACAAAAATGTTGGTGACAAAATTTTCATTTCAAGAATGAACTTGACACCTTCTTATTCCTGCATCCCGTTTAAATTTCAAAGGAGGCAATTTCCAATATCCTTATCCTTTGCAATGACAATAAACAAAAGTCAAGGCCAAACTCTTTCTAAAGTTGAACTTTATCTTCCTCACCCAGTTTTTACTCATGGACAATTGTATATAGCAATTTCTAGAGTGACAACAAAGAAAGGACTCAAAATTTTAATTCTGAATGAAGATGGAAAAGTAAGCAATACAACTACAAATGTGGTTTACAAAGAAATATTTGAAAATCTTTGATAAGAGGTATACAAATTACTTTAACAACATTCTTATAATTTTTCAATTATTGTATCTTTAACTATAATTCCTTTCTTTTGTTGCAGATTATAATATGCAATAGTGTATAATATACACTTTGAGGATTTTTTTGATAGTTGCAGCGATATTGAAAAGTACATGGTCATTGATACATGTTTGAATTGCATTATTTGTTGTCCAACATTATTTGTTGTCCACTTATGGATTGATGTTTTGAACACCATGGTTGCTGCAATACATATATTATAACTGTTATAAAGAATCTCAATTGTTGTTATTTTAATTTTTATTTCTGGCTTTACTGTATTGTGAAGAAAAAATATCTACCTACATGTTCTTATTCGTTACTGCAATACAAGTGACTTTACTGTTATAACTCTTATAACACCCACATTGATTTTGAGTAACAGAATGTCTCAAAAAATGTATAACAAATATATAATATAATATTTTATAGTTATTTGTAAATGCTTTATGTTTCAGTTACTTTATATATTAAAGTATCTACAAAAAAACTATTTTACAATTAAAGCCATTGTTTGCACGTGTTACTGAAGTTGTGCTGGCAGTTTTAGTAAGATTCCTTTTCTTTGTTTTCACGTGATGATCTTTGCCCTTCCATTTCCAACTTCCACTTTACAATTCCATCCAGAATTTTCACTTATCCATATATTTCAACCGTGACTTTGTTCTGCAATTAGAGGAATGGAGATGGAGCAAACTAGTACAGATGGAGCAAACAACACAACAATACTTTGGAAGTTCAACACAATCTACATATGCTGTCAGGTATGCTGTAAATTTGACCACAGAAATACATATTTGAAAAGCATTGATACTTGTTGTTGTATGTGGTTTCTGCTGTCAACTCTATCATCATCATTCCCACTGTATCATCCTCATTAAAACGTTAAGATTTTTGCCACAATGGTAAACAAAGATATGGAGATATAGTACGATTATATAGGAAAATGTGTAGTACAAATGGAGATAAAACCATCCGTGAAGATATGGTGCCTGATCTTTAATTTTCTATCATATGTAGGTTAATATAGAACTGAAATTTCTTTTCTTTTCAAGTATTCTAAAGATTTAAAATTTATTCTTATTTTAGTTGTTATTTACTGTGTTTAATGTTTTTTATTACTTTATAAAGTTTTAATTTATTTTTCATTTGTAATAAATACATACGACTTTTCTAACCATTTATTATATTTTGAAGAAAAACAGTTTGTACATATATATATATGTTTGCGTTTATGTTTTCATTTCCTTGCAGAGAAAAATTTCTTCACGTTTTTATTTATTGTTGGAAATTAATTTACTGTCTTTATTAATTTGTAGCCATTTGGATTTGTCGATCGACACTTTGCTGTTGCTTATGCACACAAATTAGGTCCACAGTGGCACTTGGTAGATGTAAATGGTAAGAGTACGACAATTACCTATAACATGGATTCAAATAAACCAAAAATCACAGAAGGTTGGAGTAATATGAGAGATTTGTATGACATCCAAAGTGACTCTCATATGTAGTTTCAGTATTTGGAAAATTCTTTATTTCACGTAATCATGTTTAAAGGTGGTTGTACACTAAGGAGTTTGACAACAGTTATGTGCTGTATCAGTCATCAAGAAATAAGATCTATATTTTCAGTCAAATAATTGACAAAGTATCAAAGCAAAGCAAGTCACTTGGTATATTCCTTATGATTTCTTTTTATCATTTGAAGTATAATTTAATATCAATTTACATATAATTAAATGAAAATACTTAATGCACTAACAATAACCTTTTGAATCATGCAGGACTTGCCATCAAAGTTTGCCAACTTCATTCGGGACGAGAATGTACAAGATGTGTTTTTTATAGGACCTAAAACTATAGTCAATTGCAAAATCCTAATATGGAATAAACATAGAAGTTCAACAAAGATAGGTCAAGGTTGGAGGGTATTTTGTTCTGAAAATGAGTTAAAAGAAGGTGATATTGTTGTCCTTCAAGCAGACAATGATTTTATCGAACCAAATATTGAAGTGTTTGTTAATGGTTGTTGTTGTGATTAGATTAAGCCTAATTCTGTAATATTGTTGTTCAAGATGGTGTATTTCATGACTTATGTTTATTGAACTTGATTATATGACATATTTTCTTTGACGCTTGATGAATATGGCTTCAATTGCGAACAAAAATTATGTGTACTTCACAATATAATATATTGATCAAACAAAATATTTCATTGAAATGAATATATCATTTTATTGAAATGAAATTTGTTATTATTATCATGTCAACAATATCATTATCTAAGTTTTAACATTTTATATATTAATTTATACTTCTTTAAATTTTTAAAATTAGTGAATCAACAATAAAATATTAATCTAAACTTTTTGTTACACATTTATAATTTATAATTAATAATAAAAATAATCCCGTGCATTGCATGGGTCAAAGAAACTAATATATTAAAAATAAGGAGGTGTGGGAATTTTAATTATATTTTTTATGAGGGATAGTTTGGAAAGTACAATTTTTATGTGGGTGCAGGAAGAAAAATGGGAAGGTGCAGAAGCACCTTGCATTTATGTTCATAACTATTTATATTGTCATGTATAATTTCTTTAGTTTCTGACTTATGTGTTTGCATTAACACTTGCTTTTCATTTAGTTCATTTATTTTGAAGTTTTCTGTATAATTTTTAAATATGTTATACATGCCAATTTTCATTGCAAATGCTTATTTGATCTTTTCTTATTGTGAGACTTTGTTTTTGTTTGTCTTATTATGAGGCTCTATATGGCAAATGTAAGTCCAACAAAAATCACCTCCAACCCCAATCTCTGGTGAATCAATGAGTATAAAGTCATGCTGATTTAATAAGTGGTTGGTGAAAGCATTTAAAAAATAAAGTAATCAAGTAAGCGGTAGTTTTAGTTGATTAAACTTAGCATGATACATAGCTTTTAAGTTTAAAGAATAGGGGTTGAAAATGATGGGTTGTAAAGTAAATTGGAGAGATAGAGACGAAGGTATGAATCCAAAACACAAGAAAGTGGATTTTATCTTAGTGGGCTTGGGTGTTTGGCATAATATGGAGGTTATTAATATTCTGTTTGAAGTTTTATTAATATGCAGTTGCAATGTATCATATTTTATGAGTCAATTCCATTAGAATTTTATCTCCAAAGTGCATCAATCCCCATCATCTTGTCTTTTGTTGTTCCACTCCCATTAATAATTCATTTCAAACACTCTCTTTTCTGCTTTAAACAAAAATCTGTTGCCATCCAACCAACACTCGTCCCTCAAAACCGAGGGATGCTACCATTCTTAGGGATTCATTTTTTATAAAAACACTATTTTTATGAGAAACCATAAGTAATATTAAAAAATAGAGATAAATAGCATAACATAGCATGATAGGAAGAAAATAAAAGGGATGTTGAGGTGTGACATAGCATAGCATAATAAGATATAATATCTTGCTTCAACATGTGATTATACAACCTCTAAGTTCTATTGGAAGAACACGTAAACTAATATGTGATTGTACAACCTCTGAGTTATGACCTTTCTTAACTCATATCTCACAAAATATCTATTTATTATCACACTTTTAATTAATATCCTTTTCCACCAATTATTCTATCACATATTATATTATAACATTACATAACATAAATAGATAAAACCATATTGGTTTATTATTATTAATAAGGAGGAAGAGTGAGGAATATTTGACAAATCTGAGTTGCAAACATTTTATATTCCAAAATAAAATAATAAAGCAAGGCTTTAGATGTCAGCATCTACTTTTGAAAGGTAACAAAAAAAGTTGATTCATACGTTATTCCTTTGAAGACAATCCTTTACTTAGGATGATAGTTTTACCTAGCTTGTTCTAGTTGAATATTGGAATTGTTGTTGGAAGGAACATGTTTATTATAAGGGTTAAATATGTTTTTAGTCCCTTAACTTTCAATGAATTTTGGAATTAGTCCATTTTGAAACTTTGGACCAATTTAGTCATTCATCTATCGAAATACGTGGATTTAGTCCTTTTAAGCAAATTTTGTTAGGTTTATTTGATGTTTCGTAGGCATTTCAGGATTGTATTTGAGTTGTTTATACTGTTTGACACATTTTTGCTTTAATGTCAAGTCAAATACTATTGTGAAACGCGCTTGAAATGTCAAATAAACTTAACAAAATTTGATTAAAAGGACTAAATCCACGTATTTCAAAAGATGAAGGACTAAATTGGTTCAAAGTTTCGAAATGGACTAATTCCAAAATTCACTGAAAGTTAAGGGACCAAAAACATATTTAACTCTTATTATAATTAAAGACAAAGAATACTATTACTTTAAACTATGTAAGTAACACACCTAACTTCAACATGAGGAGGTTCGAGTTGATAAAAATCTTGCTACGACATGAATGCTCTCAAGTTAAATGTGCATATATCAACTTCTAGTTGCTCTTATTATGAAAAAAATGAATATGTTAGATATAATATCTTATTTATACAAACTAAGTGCTTGAAATTATAGGAGGAGGTTTGTTCTAGATTTAGTGACTTGAGATATCATATATGAGCTACTCATGAGGATGCCTAATCCAGCACCAAATTGGAAAAATATTTTGCTGATATGAAAGAAATTTTGTTCAATGAGTTTATGGTAAGTAATCATTTAGTTAATGTAATGAAATATTTTTGTATCAACTATTGTATTATAAATTAATTTAATTAATTTATATTGATGTATGACAAGTATCATTTTTCATCAACTTATGATCGTTGTATGGCAAGAAAGGTTTTGAATTTGACATGCATGGATCGATATTCTGACTCTTTATCTAAGGCAAGGAAAAAGGCTTAAGAAAGGACAAATTCAGACAATATTCAAGACTTAAAGAGTATTGGACCAAGAGCCATTAAGACAGAGATGTGGGATGGATTAGTAGACATATGGACAACAAAAGAATGGAAAAAAATTCTACTGCAGGTAAGAGCAATAGGGCTGCCAAGTCTGATGCCATGATTCACATAGGAGGATCACGAAGCTTTCGACAACACTTGAAAAAAATGGTATTCTTACTTTCCACATTTGATAATAATATTGTAAATTATTATATAATCTATAATTGGGCCAAAACTTAAGCTTTGGTTGATTAATTACTATGTTACTCCACATGCTTTATTGCTAATGTTTGTGTAAAAATAAATAGCATAAGCCTTCTGGTCAAATGGTTTTCTGAAATTTATATCGATAGCTATTGACATACATGGGAAGATTAAGAATGAGAATGAGCAGTGACAACCCAAAAACCATTATCTGTCTTGAGTAATTACTCGACCTTAGTAACCTTAGTAATAGAAAGCTTCTCATAATGTGTGTCTAGTGCGTAAATTATGGACAAAAATTAAGAACCTAATTCTTAATTATAAGTCACAAATATAATGCATTGTAATTTGTCACATTCGAAATGCAATATTAGATAGCAATTGTTTGTCAGATAGAAATGAGTTGAAAATGTTGCAGATTCAAGCATATAACTAAATTCAACTTAGTAAGTTATGCTCTCCTTTCTACAGCTTTTTTTCTGATTAAAATGCCCCATCTTAGAGCAACTTAAAGCTTAAGCCCCTCCATTACAACTTTATTTTTGAAAAAAATAAGGTTAATAGATATTTCGAGTATAAAATAATAATAACCAAACAAAGCTAGAAACTAATATTTTAGAAAACAATACAACTAACTATCAAAAGTTTTTGTTTACCAAATATTAGTACATGTAGGATGACATAAACTTTTCAATTGTAACTAAAAACAATTAAAAATTGTTGTAGTTTTAGCTAGGAAAAACTTTAGATAGATTCGGAATCAATAAATCATAATATTTCTTTTAATTTAAAACTTTAAGAAAATAAGTGTATTTTTTTCTTATATATTGTTTTCCAAACTCATTTTTACTCTATATGAAAACTAAACTGATACTTAAAAATTTAAGATAAATTAATTGAAAACTTTAAAATGCTTTAAGATAAATAAAACTTAATCTAAGATCTTGATATTGCATGTGTTATTATTCTGAAAAATACTTGAAAACCTTGGTCACATGATAGAAAGAAATAAATATTTTGGAATTGGTTAGCTTATAACTTTTTGAAAGGAGATAAAAAAAGATATGGAGAGTTGGAGTTGTATTGTACACGTTTGATATAAACCAACTTCCACACTAACGTGGCAGAAAGTAAGATGAATATGTTTTTTTTACTATTATTAAGGAAAGTAATGAGCTTTCATACAAATTGCATTTTTTACAGGAAGAAGAATACAAACGCCCAATTTCTTATGGTGAATTATACAACAAAGTTCACAAAAGAAAAGATGGTCAATATGTGTCAAACAAAGCAAAAAGCTTCATTGTAAGTATGTGTTTATTTTATAAATGTTGAACTACTTATTTACAATATTGCTAACATATTGATTTGATGTAAGAATCATATGAAAATGCTATGACTGAAAAATATGGAGAAGACACATCAAAGCATTCTATAGTTGACTCTGGTGTTTGGATAAAAACAACTGGTGAAAATAGGAAAGGTAGAATTTATGGAATTAGTCACAATTTGGATCTTGTCATTGGTCCACATGTTTCATCCTCAACAATTGAAAGTCTCTCGTCCCAAAATCTAAATCCAACAACTGAAGAAATCACTACATTGACTACACAGATATCTAATTTGCAAGAGCAAGTGAAAACACAATTGCAAGCACAGACTGATATGAAAGCATTAATGCAAGCACAAGTGAAGGCACAAGCAGAAATGCAAGCAATTATGCAACAACATATGCAAGAGTAAATGCAATCTTTTAAGAGAGAATTATTGTCTGCTTTAAAGAAACAAGAATGAAGACATGCCTCAAAGAATCCAAAACTTTGTGTTTTAATTGTGTTGATGCATTACTTTTTCTTGATACCCTCAGATGCTTTTGTGTCCTAAAACTATTATACATTGGTGGAAACTTTTATGTTGTTTTATACTATTTGATGGACATACTTTGATCATTGTAGGATTGATTATCTATCCTTTTTAAATTGGTATTGCAAATATTGGAGGTATTTAGACACTTTTTATGAATGATTTATTTTCTTTGTCTTCTTTTTTTATTATGGGCATAGGTTTATGGACATGACTCATAATAGAGAGTGGATAACAATGAAGTAATTGCAATTAACAAATAATATTTGTAGGAGATTAATAGAATTGCAATAAATTAGCTAATCAATTGTGATACAAATTAATGATAAAAGAATTGCGACAAGTTAACTACAGATTAGCGATAACAAAATTGCGACAGATTAGCTACGGATTAGCGAGAAAAGAATTGTGACAAATTAGCTACAAATTAGCGAGAAAAGAATTGTGACAAATTAACTATGGATTAACTAGAAAAGAATTGGACAGATTAGCTACGGATTAGCTAGAACAAAATTGCGACAAATTAGCTACAAATTAGCGAGAAAAAAATTGCGACAGATTAGCTACGGATTAGCTAGAAATTTTAAAACTTTTTCACTTCAATTAGAAAGTAAGTAAAGAGAGATTAGCTATGAATTAACTACAGATTAGCTACAAATTATATCCCTCTCTAATTAGCTACCTGTATTTAGCTATGAAAAGTTCCCTAACAATTTGATAAGTAATTTGTTGCAAAACGTTTTAACTATGAATTAGCTATAAAATTTTCCATAGCTAATATATAAAATTTTTGTAGTAAAGGAAAGAAAAAATCTTTCAAAAATGTCTCGTCATACCTTTTTCACACAACCGTCTGTTTTCTATGCTTTCTCTTCCACGTACGTCATGTCCACACGCACCTTTACTTGCCACGTCGTACCACTTATAAAAAATAAAAAAAAAATGACAAAACCCCTGCCCACAATAACTGTTGTCGCAACCAGAATTGCGACGAGACGACGAACCGAAAAAGAAACAAGTTTGAAAAGAGATTTGGGAGTCGCCACCATAGTTATTTTGGAAAACCATAAAGATAAGACAAGTCTGTGAAAAGCCAGATTTTGGATCCGGGAATCGGTTACGCATAGGGAAGGTGTTAGCACTCTAAACGCCGGGCGGTACCTTTAATTAAATATGCAAAGTTGATGTGATTTTCAAAATGTTAATTTTCCCCAAAAATAATGAAACAATAATATTAAAAAGAAACAAAAATATTTTTTCTTTTTGGGCCCGACAAGGATTGACCTTGGTCCTACGTATTCTCATTCAAAATGAGAAATCAGGGTTACGTAGTTCTTTAAAAGATATTTGAAAAACAATTGAGAAAATGATTTGATTTTTTGGAGATGAACCTGACAAGAACTGGCCTTGCTCCTACGTATCTCACAGTGGAGAATCAAGGATCAAGTAGTTCTTAAAAATGTTGATGTTTTTATATTTTGAAATTTTATATTTTTTTGGTATTTTTGAATTACTTGAAAATATGTGTCATACGACGCGAGCGATCGGACAGAGACTAAAAGGGAAAGAAAATCATTTTTGAATTATTTGGGAAAAGTGTCACACGATGCAAGCGGCCGGACAAATACAATAAAATGAAAGAGAACTTTTTTTGGATTTTTTCTATTATTTGTAATTTTTATAATTTTATAAAAAGATGAAATTTAAATAAAAAAGAGACAAAAGTGGAATATAAAAAAGGGAGGGTGATTGAGTAATGTAAAAGGTGCATGAAATAATGAGGTGTATTTAGTAGAGATGGGAGTGCAACAAGTAGAATATAAAACAAGCCCAAAAGTGACAATAAAAATGTAGAGGGAGTGGGGTCAGTAAACATGGTGGTGCAGGAAGTAATCAGTGAAGAACAGTGGTGTTTGCAAGCAATAAAGCCCAAAACGAAAATGCAAAGCAAAGGGAGTGGGAATAGCATGCAGGGGGTGTATAAATGAAATGGAAACAACACACAAAAGAGGGGTACAAAATTGAAAGCGGGGGTGCGTGGAGCAAAAACGTCTCAACCCAATTTCCACCCAAACTAAACCTAATTAAAAAATAGAGCTTCTTCTTCCAGCAGCCTCTTCTCGTTTCCCCTTCAAACCACCACGACTCCAATCTGCCACTGCACGCCCCCACTCCGCTTCACCACGCCACGACGCAACTGGCTCACCGGCGACAACAATTGACGCTGGAGACGTCAACACCCTCCTCGGCGGCTCGATCGCTTCGTCCTCACGCACACATCGAACCAGTCGGCTTCTGCATTTTTTGCACCTTTGACGGCCAACCAACGTCGCTGCCATCACCTCCGTTTCATACTGGAGCCGTCGTCGTCGCTATTGGTTCCCACTCGTTCTCCATGCACGGACCTTGTCTTTGTGCGACACCCAAGGTCGTTGTCGTTAGCTCATCTTCCGTTTAAAGCTCTGTTTCCACTTCTTTGCTCATCTCTCCGATATGATTGGATATGGATGATTCAGGTATATGAGGCTTGAGTGTTTGGTACTGGAATTTGGGTTTGTATTCTCTGTTCTTGTGGTTGGGTGTGAAAATGATAATGGAGGAATTTGGTGTTTATGCCTATTTGTGCAGGCGAAACGCGCAGGCGAAGGTGATGATGCCCGTTGGTGACCGTATGGAATAGGCTGTTTTGGGTGAGTGGAGTGGAGAAAACTAAGAACGAAAATGGCAGCTACGTGTGGGTTGCAGAAAAATGAACGAGGAAAATGATGATGGTGAGCAAGTAAGCGAAGATGAAGGTGTCACTGAAGACATGTTCCATAAAACATAATTGTTTACGGTGTTCTGTGTGTTTGGATTCTGGTTTGGCAGTATCTTGCAGGTGAAATGTAATGATGAGGGTTGAAGGGTTCAGTCGAGGGTGATAATGGAGATTCAAACAACAATGTAATGTACACAACAAATACAATGAGTCAAATAAATGACAACTCAACGACTACATTGTATTCATTCTCAAACACCACACATTGTATTCATTCTCAAACACCACACAACAGCATCAGGTTCACCTCAAACATTCAAGTATTTACTTACCTCTTACAGTCTTTATCAGTTGGTGGCTTCACGTCTCAATCAATTCTTTCCTCCTTGGCTTGTTTGTTTCTCCTCCTTTGTTTTCATGGCTGCCTCTGATGGAATTGTCTCCCTTCTACAATGAAATTCTATTTGAAGTCTATCCAGAGTGCATATGAATCTCTCCAAAAAATGTGGCTCAGCCTGCTAATGTAACTGCTAATGTAACGTTCTTCCCCTCCTTTGTCTAGGCAGTTGCTTTCTGCCATCTAGCCAAGCCGTAACTGCATTGCTACCGCCTATCATAGCTGCTGCTGCCATTGAGGTGCAGTGATACATCTCCCATCATTTCCTCTCTTACGTTAAGACCCAAAAATGCACTAAAGGTGAAGAGTTGACCATCATGAATGAGGCGAGATGACCGGAGAGTTTCATAGTAAATCAACTTTAATCACTTTTCATTTTTTTTATATTTTATTTTTCAAAAAGAATAAAAGGAAATAAAATAGGAAAAGTAAACAAAAATGATTAAAATTTAAAATTTAAAGATAAAATCAAAAATCAAAATAAAATAAAATAAAAAAGGATAAAATCAAAATAAAATAAAATAAAACAAGATAAAATTAAATAAAAATTAGAAATAGGATGAAAGTAAAAGTAGGAATATATCTATACTCAAATTAACGCTCACTTTTTCCTATTTTTTCCTTTTCCTAATTATTTTAAAGTAAAAAAAATTATTTTTTTACTCGGATGAAATTGGGTGTTAACAGCTGTAACATAGGCGGGTAACAAAATGGTACAAATTAAGAGATCATTCTATCATTGTCCTTATTAAAATGTCATCTATAGTAGCAAACAATAAGAACTCTAGACTATATAAAATGATAAGCACCAAGTTTCTTTGTTTCTTATTTTTGTTTTAGAATAAGTAGTAGTAGATGTGGTTGAATTCCTCACGTGAGTGATATTTGATTTTGGTTGTAAAATCCTTTTAATGTTTATTCGTGTTGATGTTTATCTAGTTTCATATATATATATATATATATATATATATATATATATATATATATATATTTGTTTTGGTATAAATGTGACATGCATATTTGTTTGGAAATATGCTTTAAGGATGATGATGCTGAATTGACTAGAAGTTTACAAAGAGAAATTGATGAACAAAGCCCGAGAACAACTCGAATGAAGACAAGAAGAATGGACAAAGTTGCTTATATTTTTTATATTTTAATCAAGTAGTATTAGGCAATGAACCAATCCAATGTTCGCAAGCCCAGTACCAGTAGGGATAATTCAAAAAACTGTTAGTAAGGTGAATTCCTTTATCTTAGTATTGTACAAGTCTTATTAACACACTTTGTAATAGCATAGTTTGTTATGCAATATATCTTAAATTCAGCATGCTAATTTTCAACATCTTTGTACGTATTAAAAATTCAAAATATATAATGCGTAATCATATATAAGCCTAGAACCATATTGGAAATATATGTCATTACAATCAAGGAATGACTATTTGAATGGTGCCACCTATGATAGGCTTCACCTCCACTTGCCATAGCAGTTTTGTGAACTCCCCTTGATGGGGTTCCCTTGTGACTTCCCAACATACCCCACAAAGCAACAGTTCATACACTACTTGGAGAGCTATGTTGAGAGGTTTTCCATTAGGCCACGCTTCAATGAGACCTTAGACATGCTGAATTTGATGCCACTCTTGGGTTTTGGAAGGTCAAGAGTTTTAACAAGAGGGAGGTGGCAACAAATTTTCTATGTAGGTAGCTAATTGTGGCCACCAATAAGAATGCAGAGGCAGTGCTGCCTCAGATTGAGGGAATGGGGGACTTTGGTGGCACCGTAAAGCACACGAGTCTTTATAATAGTGGGGAAGAGTTTCGCGGGAAGACAATGGTGATGGTAGCTTCCAGGTATTGAAGAATATGAAGAGGTTTTGAGACTAATTGTATCTATAAACGATTATTAATTATGTTTGAAACTTTGTTGTAGATGACAACGTAGGAAGTCTCAACAATGTTACGGTGTGGACAAAATTGCACAATCTTTCTAACAACAATGGAAAATACTCTATAGAGACACAAATCCATGATGGACCTTACAATGTCATAAAAAAATGGGACTATGCTGGAATGGTGGAGAAAATAGACAATGGTGAAGGCAAGTGTTGGACTACCAAGGTGGGTGTGAGATATTCTTAAAAAAAAACACTTGGAATTTGGAAACTCGTATAAAACATCCTTAACAAAAAAACACTTACTAATTTTTAATGTTGTGAAATTAATTATGGGTGTATTTGAAGGTGCACTGTGAGGAGGAGCTAACATAAGCAATAAACACAACAATAGGGAGAAAAAGGAGTTGCTTATGCTTCATTGAAGTGATAGTTAAGAGCGATGATACAAGTAAGGAATTGATTGTGTTGGGAACTAGGCTTGCAGCTTTTAATGGTCGCCCACCTAAGGATAATTAAGATTTCACAAATCTTAACTATTGTTTAAAATTTGTTTATAATCATCCAAACATAATATTTTATCATTATACAAATTGTCATTAGTCAATTGTTTGAAAAAAAAATGAGTATCAACAAATATTTTTCTACTAAGAACGTGGTCTATATAGGGCTAGGTTCATGTTTGCATTAAATAAATAGAAAAGAGGATTGCTTGATTTGTTAGTGATTTTGCTGTTTGTATGTTTATTGGTTTGTAATTGGTATTAAGTATCATGTTAAGTACAAATAAATGTTATATGCACAAATTATAAATACAAAAAATCTAAAATATTTGTCTTTTATAATTTTTCTTTTATTTTAGGATTTATGTATTATTAAAAAATACGAAACGAACAAACAGGTAATACCAGGATTTTTAAATCGTAGGCATTAGTAAGGATTTTGAAAACCCCAGACAATAGCGGGGGTTTCAAAAACTCCAAGCAGTAGTGGGGATTTCGTAGCGAGGGTTTCGAAAACTCCAGGTAAGTTGTGTTTTTTCAGGGATTGCTAAAAATCTCCAGTAAACTGTTAGCCACGTTGTTTCTTCCAAAAAAATTGTAAATCCCGGATAAAGCCATTAGTGGGGTTAAAACTTATAAAAACGCCAAATATAACCCCACTAAAAATAATTATTTTTGTAGTGTATGGATAATTATTTAGAATAACAATTTTATATTATTATTGTATTTGTTCCTATGTGTTCGTAGCTATAAACATTTTATGAATATTATTTTCTATTAGATAGCTTATTAGATTAACATAATAGTAAACAACCAAGTAGTTTTAGGTTCATAATATAAATAAGCTTATGTTGACTTTTGTAATTAGTTTAGACTCATTTTCAAGGAAGCTTGTGCTTTGTAAGCCAAATTCTGTCTAGGTTGTTGAGTGGCTTTAAATCATATATTTGAAATTCTAATTTAAGGTGGCAAACCTTCATCGAATTATGAATAATTTTTTACTGTGGAATATTTCTCATCTCCAAATATCTTTCTGTATTTTGTATTTTTATTAATCCTTCAATGAAATTTTGTTTGATTTTTTTTTCTCTATAATACTAATAATGACATTTAATACTAACATTTTTAGTTTTCTAGTATGATCTAATGTAAGGTTCCTACAACAAATTTTGCAACTAAATGTGATTTTTTCTCACATATTTTTGTATTTGATGATGTAAAGTTGAGGTTTGACCTTTACTCCAATTAAGGACATGATGAGTTTTCACATTAATAAACCATAGTCTAAAACTAAGAGTATTGTTATAGATAATCAATAACTTTGATCATAACAAATAATATCACACACTACAACAATTTATAGTTTAGACCACACTAAAATAGATAATGGCTAAATAAATGTAACCTAAACATATAATAAACAACATTTTTATAAATGATGTATAAATATCATGAAAGTCCATGATTATATAATTGTTGCTTTAAACTATGTGGGCAAAACTAGTAAAAATGTGGTCTAAAAATATAGGTAAGGTATAAAATCAACATGTAAAACTGTTGTCTATTGTGAGAATTTTAAGCAACGGTTTTAAAAATATTGTCATACTAAAAGTTGTTGTCTATTATCTATAGCTACACTCACCTATACCACGCCTAAAAAATTGTGGTCTAATCTTTAAACCACGATTTTTATAATTTATATCATAATTTTATGCCGTTGTCTAAAGTGATTTTTGTTGTAGTGACATTTTTCTTTATGAAATCAAGCTACTTAGTATGGCACAAAAAATATAAGTTTATATGATATAACAAGACCATATTAGGAGAAAAATCATTAAACTATTCAAGCACTAAAAGACTAACCTAACCATTATTAAACGCAGATATGCAAAGTATTAGACAAAGATAAAAGTGAAGCTCATGGCTTTCACAAGACAAAATTTGAACTGTAAATATAATCTACTCCTACCATCATTACACTCAAATCCGTTTAAAACGTTTGAAAAAATAGTTAAGACATTTGCAAATTTGCTCCCACACTTACGCTTGAACAGTGAACACCTATAAACAAACACAATGTTAATGTTGTTTAAAGAATAGAAAGAAAATGCTTCATATAAACTTTAATTCTCTATTTTTCAAATTTTTTCTGTTTATATCACTTTTTTTTAGGGTTAAATATGTTTTTGTCCCTTAATTTTCAGTAAATTTTGGAATTAGTTTATTTCAAAACTTTACACAAATTTAGTCTTTCATCTTTCGAAATACGTGAATTTAGTCTTTTTAATCAAATTTTGTTATGTTTATTTGATGTTTTGTACGCATTTTAAGATTGTATTTGAGTTGTTTATACTGTTTGACACATTTTTGCTTTAATGTTAAGTCAAATATTATTATGAAACGTGTTTGAAATGTCAAATAAACTTAACAAAATTTAGTTAAAATGACTAAATTTACATATTTCGAAAGATGAAGGACTAAATTGATCCAAAGTTTTGAAATTGTCTAATTCCAAAATTTAATGAAAGTTAAAACATATTTAATTTTTTTTTATGTTGACTTGTATGAGTGTAAGTATATAAACCCTTTAGTCGGTTTTCAGTTTGTCATCGTAGGCTTTTATAGATTCCTTTGTCATTATAAGGTTTTGTTTTTATTCATCCCTCGGGTAGCTTGTGGCCCGCTCCGTTTTATCTAACATTGGTGTTATTGTACTATGATCTTATATTTATTAGTTTCCCTATAAATATTAAACGATGCTCTTGTCAGAATCTATATGGATGAATAGTAAAAATTTTGTGTAATTTATTAAAATTGAAAATTTTTATTTTATTTTATTTTAGCACCACTTTGTTTTTTGTAAATGTTTTCATTGATATGTAAAAATATTACTAAAGTTATTTTGTATGATATATTTAAGATATGATAAAATGTTACTAAGTCATTTTTAATGTTTTAGTAACATTCATAATATTAGTAAATGTTCACACACATGTATAATAAATGTTCTTAAATTGAAAAAAACAGAGCTATTTATTCCAAAGACTTCTGAAAAGAAAAAAAAAAAACTTTGAATTTTCTAAATTATCTTTAAATCTTGAAGGAAAAACAAAAGTTGAGTGTTGGATCTTTGAATCTTTAAATCTATTCGAGTTGGATCTTCTAACCATCTACCCTGTGCCTTCTTTCTCCAATGTAAACTTGAGTATGTGTTGAATAAATTAATGTATTTTAAAGCCTCTTTACGTAAGTTTCATCATCTCAAATTATTTTACTTTAGCTTTTATTATTGACATTTTTTGATTTCAAATTACTCTTCTTTTATCATTTTGTGTTTTTTAACTAACGACATTGATATTTTGACCATAACTATCTCTTACAATTTAAAGTGGTATTTTTTATGTAATTTTGAAATATAAAACAATGAAAAAAATAAAAAATTACTTAAAAATGTCAATAAGATAACATTATATTAAGCTGAGGTTCGGAGTTTCTTTTCCTTAAAGTTATTGTAGGAGTTCTAGAGAATAAAAAAAGGATTTCTCTGTTTGCACCCTCATGATTACTACTTGCACTCCATACTCACATAAAAAGATTAAAATACCACCTCTGTAGCCATGACTGTCAACATCTCCGCCGCTGTCACCATCCATTGGTGCCTCCAACTGCACTTAAGTTTTCATCGTTGTTGAACTTTTCGAGAAGAGGAAGAGGAAGGGAAGTTCGTTCTGCAAAGCCTATTCTGAAATGTATTTTGTGTTATAGAAAGCTTGTTTTGAAATCATGATTACATCTCATATATATTTCAGAAATTTTATTTTGGAAATTTGGTCTAAAGATTCATGGTATCATATATGTTCCGAAAAACTTGTTCTAAATATTCTGCTCTAGAAAATTTATTCAAGAATGTATTTCATGTGTTCTGGAAATTTTATTATGGAAATCCTGTTCCTCAAATCCTGTTCCAAAAATTCTAGAGAGGTTGTTTCGGAAGATTTTCGGATCAGGTAATATTGAAGTGATCTCAATGAAAGGAAACATGGTTCTTTTAAGAAGTGTTAAATATATATTTTTTGTCTAGAAACTATTTATTAGAATTGTATTTTATCTCTAATTCAAAGTATGTATCAATTTCATCCTTAGAGTTTATAAAAGAATATAAAATATCATCGATTTAAAACAATACCTAATAACGATAAAGTTTATCTATCGTTAGTGCAACTCTCTCTCTTCAGGATAGCGTGACAATAATGGATTGACTTTTTTTACAAAAGTCAACATTAGTTAATTTTGTTCAATTTTTAATTGATTTCTTTTATATATAATTTTTGTTGGAAAATTGAAGTTGTCGTTCAACACATAAAAATTAATTAAAGTTAGATGATTTTTAGCGAGAAAAGATTCTTTTCTCTCAACCTCTAGTGGAAATCTCCAACACATGAAAATCGTTATGTGTATTGGGATGAGGTTTTCGCAATCTCTAATAAAATCAAAATCACACTTTATCTCAACTATGAAATCTCTTCATGAGGTTCTTTCTCTTACAAACCTCACGATTTTATAGGATTAGAAAGGGAAAATTTAAGCCTAATTTGTACTACAAAATTAGTTTATAAGGTGAGATTTTTACCTATTTATATTGAGAATTAGTTTATTTAAGCAATGTGAGACTTTCAACATTCCATCACGTCGAGGTATATATATTTTATGTATGAGACTAGACATTAATGAATGATCTTATAGCAGCTCAATAACAAATGAAACAATAAACCGAACAAACATCAAATTTTTCTAGGATAGACTTCTTGTGACCACCACCAAGCTCTTTACGTTAAGACCCACCTCTAGATTTTCCACCACTGGAGTAAGATGCACTTAGGAGAGAGATAAAATTGTAGTGAGGAGAAATAGAATTATAGTGAGAAGAGAGAAACTCTAATGTAATTAGCTCTCTAATACATTTTAATATAATTTTAGTTAATAGTTTGAAAACGAAAAATATATTTAACCATTTTAAAATTTATTTGAGTTTATTTTGGGTGCATTTAGAAATTCTGGAGGAGCATGAAGAAAAAACCACAAAATGAAAAAGTCCGAAAAGGAAAGAAAAGAAAAGAAAAGGGGCCTAGACCACCACACCACCAAGACAAGGTTGGAAACACGAAATTCATCAGCTCTAACAGTGGCTGGATTTTATTGTTGTGCTGACATGATCTGAATTCGAAAATGGATATCAGTAAGTACAAGCTATTTTGCTTTGGATACACTTCAATGATACTCCAGAAGCCACACATGCGCTTTCTGGATCTATTTGTTGATTTTAATTCAGCTATAACATAATTTACAAGCATATAAAGAACAACAATAACACAAGGATCATTGACAAAGAAAGTGATCAGAACAGCATGCTTATGCTCTCCTTAGATTCATCATTTGGAACCCATCTTGATGACACTTGAAGATGAATGCAGCAGAGAAGACACAGAGAAGCTTGAGTTATTGCTTTTTGTTTTCAAACTTTGCATGACTGGTACTGATGAAGAAGCTGTTGGCAAAACTCCACCAGAGTTTTTATTCCCATATGCACCATTTGCAGGAGACCCTTTTAGAAGCACATCAAATTTTGCATACTCCTCCCTTTCATGCTTTATCTCCTTCAGCATAGCAGCAATATCTCTCATTGTTGGCCTTTCATCAGGAGATGAGTTCACACACAATAATGCTATTCCCAATGCCTGCATCATTTCCTCTATTTCTGATTCTGGTCTAGAGAGTAAGCTAGGATCAAGCACTTCAAGACCCTTTTTCTGTCTCACCCAATCAACAACATGTACACCATCTGGGATTGTTGGATCAATTGGTTGCTTACCTGTCAAGACTTCTAACAAAACTACTCCATAGCTATAAACATCACTCTTCTCTGTGATCTTCATCATATAGCCATATTCTGAAACAGTTTCAAACTCAGGGAGTTCATTATGCAGAAAAATAGAAGCTACTTTTGCAAGTAAACAATAAGTAAGAATCCAAAGGAAGAAAGTAATCAAGTTGGTGTGGAAGAGTCACTAACCTGGAGCAATATATCCGTAGGAACCAGCAACTGTATTGGAAGAACGACCAAAATCACCATCATCAACAAGTTTAGCCAAGCCAAAGTCAGCAATGTAAGGTTCAAATTCAAGGCCAATGAGGATATTATTGGCTTTAATATCTCTGTGGACTATAGGAGGAACACAGTCATGATGTAGATATGCAAGGCCTTCTGCAGCACCTAACAAGATTCTGTACCTAAGTTCCCATTCCAGAGAATTTCCACTCCTCTCATGAAGTAGACTACTCAAACTTCCATTCGGCATGTAATCGAAAATAAGCAATCTTGTTTGTCTGTTCCAGCAGCACCCCAAGAATCTGACAATGTTCTTATGACGGATTGAGCCAAGGGTCTTCACCTCAGCTGAGAATGAATCACGAACTCCACTTTTTTCTTCCTTAAATGCCTCTTCTGCGTCAATAGTTGTTGGCCACAATTTCTTCACAGCAATGACTTCACCATTGTCCATTTCAGCTCTATATACAACACCAGAACACCCCTTTCCAATAATATTTCTATCAACTAAGCATCTCAGTATTTGTTCCACTGAAAAGTTTAGCTTCTGAAATGGTATGAACTGCCATGGCCACGAGTCACCCAATTCTGAATCATCATCTCTAATGATTCTTCTTGCTTTGATGACAGCAGTTATCCCCATAACAATCATTATCACTGTCAAGGCTATCAGCAATCCAATGGCTAGCTTAATCCTTTGCGATTTCCTTACTTCATTTCCGTTCAGTGACATACCAGTCTTGCTGGAATCCTTCACAAAGCATGAGAGCCCTTGATTTGCAGTGAAGTCTTTCGATGTCAACTGTCTGAAAAGCTTGTTATCTGGAAGACAGCCAGAAAATTTGTTGTAAGAAACATTGAGTGAAACGAGGTTGTCTAACTCAGCAAGAGGTTTCAAATCTCCTTCCAACTGGTTGTGTGAGAGGTCCAATATGGAAAGCTTGTTCAGAGAAGATATCTGAGCTGGGATTATTCCACGGAGTGAATTGCAACTAAGATTAAGAGCAATTTCTAGTGTCTCAATCCGGCCAAGCTCAGCTGGTATGTTTCCACTGAGGTTGTTGCTGCTAAGATCAAGCAGTTGCAGATTTGAACATAGGCTCAATGATGCAGGAATAGGTCCAGAAAACAAGTTATTGCTTAGGATTAGCTTACTCAGAGAAACAAGACGACCTAAACTTGCAGGTAAAGGACCTGAAAACCTGTTGGAAGATGCATCCAAAACCTGAACTGCTGATAGTGAAGACAAATAATTAGGCAGAGGACCTTCTAAGTTGTTGTTGCTGAAGTCTATCATTTGCAGTTCAGAGCAGCTTCCAATCTCGTCAGGCACTGGACCAGAGAGGCGGTTCCCAGAGAGGTCTAAAAAGTTCAAATTCTTCAGGTTGCCTATTGTCTTGGGAATGCTACCAGTGATCCTGTTGTTTCCAAGCCTCAACCTTATAAGAGAGCTGCAACTGCCTATTTCATTTGGTATGAAACCTGATATGTCATTGGAAATCAGAAGCAGTTTTGTGAGGTTTTGGAGCTGGAATAGACCAACAGGAATACTACCAGTGAGTGCATTGCGTGACAAATCCAGTGATTGAAGATTACTACAGTTCCCCAAAGTGGAGGGAATGCTTCCCTCAAGCTGGTTCTGCCAAGCTAAGAACACCATGAGGTTTGACAACTGACCAAGCTCTGGTGGAATTAAGCCTGAGAGCTGGTTTGTGTCAACTTGCAACTGTTGAAGATTTTTAGCATTTGAAAGACTGGAAGGGATTGAACCAGACACATTGTTATCACTAATCATAAACTCTTCTAGATTCAAGAGACCCCCCAAAGATACAGGTATAGTCCCAGATAAAGAATTTAAGGAGAAATCAAATTTTCTCAAGCTTGTACAGTTACCAATCTCTTCTGGGATAGCCCCCATAAGACCATTCTGCCAGAAAAACAACTGTTCCAGCTTCTTGAGCTTACCAAGCTCAGATGGGATAGACCCTGATAAGCTATTTTCATACAAGAACAAATCAACAAGCTCAGAACAGTTACCTAACTCCGGTGGAATTTCACCGGACAGCATGGTGGTATAGATGGACAAAGTCTGAAGCTTTGTGAGCTTACCCAAAGAAGCAGGCAAAGAACCAGATATTCTGGTATCAGCCAGCCCCAACACGGTCAAATTCCTGCATTCTCCAAGCTCTTCAGGAATCTTCCCAACTATATCTTTGTTCCCTCCTGCTCTTAGGGACTCAAGTTGTGACAACTTCCCCAGTTCAGGTGGGAGAGTCCCACTTATCTGATTGTCAAAAAGGAGTAGATTTTTCAACACAATGCAGTTGCTTAACTCCACAGGGATCCTTCCAGTAAGCTGGTTAGAGTTCAAAGACAAGTTCTGAAGGTTCTGGAGCTTTCCAATGGTTGCAGGGATTGAACCAACAAGATTGTTGGAGCTGAGGTCAATGACAGTGAGGGAAGAGCAATCACCAATGTCTGAAGGGATGGTTCCAGTTAGATTGGAATCAGATAAGACAAGCTTTTGAAGAGAGTGAAATGAAGAGAGGTTGGAAGGTATAGGAAGCTCTAGAGGGATGGATTGTATGTTGATTTCAGTGACAAAGCCTAGTGAGGAACATGTTATGAATGTCCAGTTGCATGGATTGGAATCAAGAATGTTCCAGTTGGAGAAAGAAGGAGGAGGTGGTGATGCAGAAGCATGGAGCCATGAGAAGAGAGTTGAGGCTTCGTGATTTGCAGAGAAGGCAATGCCATAGAGAAAAGTAAGTTGGAGGAGAATGATACAAAACAATGAAGAAGAAGAAGAAGAAGAAGAAGAAGAGATGTACAAGGATTGCCTCGAGCTGAGCATTGAAACAATGAAACATTTGCCTCAAATTCCAAACTTTTCTTCTCCTTGGGTTTGAGTCATTGGGTTTTGCACTCTTCACACTCAATGTGAATGCTGTGGCTTTCTTGCTTTGAACTCAAACTCAGAATAGCTCTTCTCTTTCCAAAACAAAGCTAAAAGGAGCAATTCACAGAAGCCAGAACAGAAGAGAATAAAATAACATAAAACTGAATGCCTAGAGATCAGAAAATCTGCAGCAGCTGCAGAAATAGCACCACCCCACCACACTAAAGATGCTTCTTTGTGTCTAAGCAAAAGCATTAGAATAATGGGGTTGTGCCAGGTGGTGTTTCTTGCAATGAACATAGCCATCTTATTATATACCTCTGGACCTTACCTGCACTGCACATACATCTGATTTATGCCTTTTGTTTATTGCTCACTTCTTGACTCATGCTACTTTCTTACCCACTGCTTCTCTTACACCCTCTCTCTCGTTTTTACTGAAAAAGTTTTAAAGAACAAAAGTTGCCCAAATTCTTAATAAATTATATATCTTTCTGGGTATTCAAGCTATTTTGGCCTACAGTAAAAAACTAGAAAATTTACTGTTTAAGAAATTATCTCTCTTGTTGAATGTTCTTTTCACACATATTTTATACACCCAAACAAGTAAAAGTGTGAATTAAATCCTAGTTACATGTTGAACAGACATTATTCTTTGTCAAACTTTTTATCATAATGTTTATAATAACATCATTGAATGAACTTAAAGATGACATTAATAAGTTCATAACCATTCAAAATCCCAGTGAAAACTGAGCGAACTTAGGTTGGTTATATTGCTCAGGTAATTCACTGAGAAGTATTCAGAACATGTGGGCAAGCTTGTAAATATTATAGGTCTTACTATCAGTTGGAAATAATTTTGTCTTCCACAAGCTCTAATGTTATTACGAAAAAACAGTTATAAAAATATCTTAATGGTTTTCTATTAATTTTTACTTTAGTGTTTACTTCATTCAAAAATTCTTTTAATATATTTAAACGTTCTTTCATAATAATACTTTGTAGAAAAAATTTACAAAAAGAAAAATTACAACTTATAATTTCATTTCTCAGTAAAATAAAAAAATATATTTAAAAGAAGATAATTTTAAGAAATTTAATCCAAAAACATCTGTGTCTCATCTTCCAAGAGTCCATTGTGGAAACAGTTACTGTTTTACAGTTCGCAATTGCAATGTTTTGTAAACATTATAAGATACGTTGTTATTAATTCCACACTTATTCGTGAATCATTTATCTCACTTTATTTGTTTATTTGTTGTGGTTTCTTCATACTTGTGGACCAAGAAAAATCACATTTATTAATATCTGATTTAATAAGCATAAGAAAACATCTGACAGGAAATAAAAAATTAAAGCTCAAATACTAATTTCATCAATTTTTGTTGAATTTGTTAAATTCAGTCTTAATATTTCTATTTCAATCTTGTTTAATTTTTGTTAATTTTTTTAATTCAGTTCTTTTGCTAATGCTGTTTAAAATTATTAACGGATAGTAAACAATGTATATTACATGTTAGTTTGTGTTTTTTATATTATTTTTTTTATTTTTTATTTCTTTTTAATTTTTCTTATTTTAGAAAAAATGTGTTATGTGTCAAGTTATCATCGTGTCACGTTAAAGAAAAAATGTCAAGTGTGAGTTAAGTGTCACATATTAGTGTCTATATTCAACTATTAGATAAAAATGTTATAGAACATTATATTAATCGATTATAAAATAATATCGTCAAATTTAAATATATCTTTTTTTATTTTTGTAAAAACAACTATTTTCACATTTTTTTTCTTTGTTTTTTAATCATAATAATTACAATGATTTATTTTAATATAGTAAAATGTGTTAATTTTAATTTAATTTTTATTTAATACTTTATGTGATTTTTAGTGTTTTAAAATTTTAAATCAATGACGATAATCTTCACCCTTAAAATTTTGTTCTAGTTTTAAACTAATTGTAACCCTAGACGAAAAATATTTAATAAAAATGTGAATTGTAATAAAAATATCACTATAACATTTATAGAAAACTTTAATTTGGTTTCAATTTATGGAGGAAAGGACAAAATAATTTATTTTAAAAAATACTGAAATTAAGTTGAACAAAAATAACAAGTATGTGAACCAAATTGAATATAAGACGTTAATACATGACACTATACTAACACATGACACTATTACTCTCATGTGGCATGATGTTGACTTGACATGATACTTTTTTCTTAAATTAAGAAAAATTAAAAAATAAAATAAATAAAATTAAAAAAAATAATGAACTAACATTGACATACACTATTCACTGTCCATTAATTATTTAAACGGCACTAGCAAAAAAATTAAATTGAACAAAATTGATGAAAAAAGAACTAAATTTAAAAAAAAAATATTGAAACTTAATTGAACCATTTTAACAAAAATAGAAACTAAATTAGTATTTAAAAAAAGTAAAATTATAATGTTTGAGATAATTAATAAGTATTCCTTTTCATTACATGGATAATGATTTCATTGTATAGAAAACATATTTTTAAATATATCATAGTTTGTTGATTGCGTGAGGATTTCTTTTATGATTTTCTTATGTTTTTTTTTTAACTTTATCCATTAAAATAACAGGAGGCATAGCATGATATAAATAAAATTACAATGACTTGTCATAACAAAAAATGCAATAATTATTTTTTATGATGGGACAGAATGAAATATCAAACAAGAATTTGTGAAATGAATCATAACTCATATTTAATAAAAGGATTAGTATAGATAGATTTTGTGTTACACAATTTAGGAAATAAAAACGAATTCAAAAACTTTATTAATCAAATTAATCTAATTATAGGAAATGTAAATCAACCTAATTATATAATTACATTTTTTGCTTATGTTACGATAAAATGAGATATTACAATAAGATATCAGAATGAACTTATAAAATATAATATAATTGGTAATATTAGAAAGTCTTTTATTAGATCGGTTATAGAAGGAACTAATCTAATATTCACCTATCAGATTGGTTATAGAAGCCAATCTAATATCTTAATCAAAAAAAAAAAAAAATTCCTTAAATCGATTATAAAAAGAGACCAATTTTTAGAATATGTTATGTAAGAGAGATAAATGGATGATTTTTTTTTTCACCTTCAATGTCATACTATATCGTTCTATAATTGATCTAATTTATTATATTGATAATTTTTAGATTGAGTGTAAAACCGATGTAATATGCTCTAAACAATTGATATGAAAAGAATTTTGTATTGGTGAATCATCCTAGTTATAAAAGGATGTAAATTGGTATATTTTACACATATATATATATATATATATATATATATATATATATATATATATATGGCAAAACTATAAAATATTTTCTAATATAATAAAAGTTAAGAGAAGTGGTATTGTGAAATAGTAAGACATTTTTTTCTCAAATTATGAAACCTAACTGTATGCACTATAAGAAAATATTTCATCAACAATCAATTTTAGTGATTAAAAGTTGTTAGTCACTAAAGTGATCAATTTAAATAAAAATTTATAAAATAAAAAATTATTGGTTACTAAAAGAGTCACTATTATAAATAAATAATTATAATTAATCGCTAAATTGGTCAGTAATTAATTAGAGACAAATTTAAAAACCATTTTTTTGGTAGAAAAAAATTAGGTAACTAATGTTTAGTGACCACTTTTTTGTGTGCCTAAATCCTTGGTAATTAAATTTTAGAAACTAATTTAAAAATTAATTTTTTATTCATGACTATTTTAGTAACTGATAATTATTTTATTTTATAAATTGATATTAAAATTAGTGATTAATAATTTTTTATCACTAAAATTATTTCTTAATAAAATATTTTCTAGATGACTTTATATTGACAATTTTGTTTTCCGGACGAAAATGCTTTCGATAATTTTTGGAAGTGCAGGGTGCTGTGACTTTAGTTTTTCTATAAATAATAAAATTAAAAAATATTATATGATTAAATACTAATTTAGTGGTATTATAATTGCGTGCAAAAAGGTTGGAAATTATAATAGATAACATCTTCAAACCATACCAAAATAGTTTACTTTCACTCGATGTATAGATATTATAATTTTCTTCACATTATAGTATTAAGTAATTCATACATATAGTGAATTATTTTATACGAATCGAATCAACTTAAAATTTATCACATATAATGTAAAAATTATAATAACAACTACATGCACGTAATTTTCTTGGAACGTCTATAGCAACAAAATATTCAAGAAACTACACAAAATCACGAACATTGGATTCTCTCCGTGTAGAAAGTGTATGAAGATAATATATACGTGTTCATATGATTACCATATTAAAAAATAATGAACAAGTTGGTGAGTAATAATAATAGTAATAAAGTGATGTTTCTTTAGCTCGTCTTCCTAAATCACAGTCCGTTGAATCCTGAATCAAATGGAAATATTAATGCATTAGTTATAATTAAATTATATAACAAGTACACAAGTAAAAAGCTGAAACTCTTCAGATTTTGCATTAAAAAGAAAAAACTAATAGCTGTTTTAAAACATATATGAAGTGAATTGATTAATTCAATTATATTGTAAATTTTTTTTTATATATATATATATATATATATATATATATATATATATATATATATATATATATAATAAATAATAAATATGTGATTTAGGAAAATGGTCGTTGTACATTTCTTGCAATGGACTTGATATCTTTTTAATCTTTTCTAGCTCTTCAACTTTTTTCATTGACTTCTTTTTTATATAAACAAAATAAATAAAAAATATGTACTCTTAATTCTACGCCATTATTTTCTAAAATTGGAATACACATCTTTCCACTTAACATTAATTTCTCTATAATGTTTTCTAACTTTGTTATCAATTTTTTTATTAAGATGACACGATTTATTATTTGAAAATTTGCTAAAAATCAGTTATGATATGAAATAATAGTATCATCTTATTTATAATTCATTAAATGTAAGGTACATAAAGTAGTGACTTAAGGAAGCAACTCTATATAAGATTATAACCAAAAATAAATTACTCTTGTTCATGACATAAATCAAAAAATTGACCATAAAACTCTTGCATGACTTAGAAATTCAAGATTGACATAAATGGAAAGACATTTTAGTAACGAAAGAAAATAAAAAGATGGAGAAGAGAAGATTAGTACAAAAATCACTTTTTATGACGACTTTTTATGCCGATTATAATCCACCTAGAATAATAAGTGACACTGTGACACAATTGTAAATATTGTAGACTTTTTATACTAATTTTTCTATACCGCTTGTATCTATATTGGTTTTGGAATCGGAATAGAAAACCTTTTTTAACCAACGTAGAAAAGCTTTCTTGTACTGGTGAGAGAAAAAAAAAATAATGATGAATTACCCTACTTAAGTAAACTCTCACACCAAATATTAATCATAGAAGAGGAATCACACTTAAACTCTGTTAATTTATGATAAGACTAAGAAAGGGTGCTTCAAAAAGAGAACTTACATATTTACAAATAAATTCACATTCATCCAAGTTCTCATTACAAAATAATGAAACCTCCTTATGTAGGAGTCTTAGATGCTTAAATGAAACACCAACTAAAAAAGCTAGAACATTTTTTCTTTTAAGTGTTTCATTTTGGAATTTAAAAATCAAGATCTAAAATTTTTCACTAATGTGGATTTTCATCTACAAGTTTGTCACAAACTTCTTTTTCATTTTTTTTCCTTACTTGTTTGTCTTGCAAGTTTGGATGAGGTCCTGACCCTTCCCTTAAAGTGTTTCATATTAGTCTTGGATGATATGTTAGACACAAATAGTCTAATCTTAATGCTCTACTAATTTTAACCATCTAGCGTGACCTTAATAAGACAATTTATACATTTTGATCACAACAAATAATGTTAAGTTTTGATAAACTAATATCACTATTACAAGAAAATTCCTAAATAATGACAAGTTTTATTGATTAGAAATAATTATTCACTTTAGTGACCAATTTAAATACCAATTTATAAATTAAAAATTATTGGTAATTAAAATAGTTTATATTAAGAATAAAAAATTATAATTGGTTTCTAAATTGGTAATTAAAATAGTTTCTATTACGAATTGATATTTAAATTACTCACTAACATTAGCTACCAAGGTTTTGACTACTAAAAGATTTGGTCTCTAAATTGATCTCTAATTAGGTAGCCTTTTTAACTTACATAATATTTGAATGACTTTTGTAACTATGTACACTATATAGGAATATTTGTATAACCACATCTTTAAGTCATATTTTAGATTTTGTAGTATTAGTTGATTATCATAATTAGGGATATCAACATGGCAGGTAGGGTACATGTATTTAGTTCCCCCGTATCCTACCCACTGGATAAATATGTTCGGTACCCGTACCCATTTCCGTACGTTTATCCGTTATACGGGTACTCACATATATTTTTAATATCTACGGATATCCGTAGGTATTTACAGAAGAAAATTTTAATATTTAAAAACATATTTTAACCATAAATTCAAAAAAAATACAATGCATAACATTCATAAATTTCAAACAAAGTGCAAATAATCCATTTAAATAGTATTGAATGACAATTTACAAAGAAATGGAGATTATTTTAAAAAAAATATTGATAAAAAATAACTCATTCAAAATTAATGTTTTAATCATGTTTTTATTTTTTATTTTTTTTAGATTTAAATTAGAGTATAACAGGTACGAGTATCCACGGATACGGATACTATGTAAATCCACATTCTTTATAAAACTTTGATTTACTTATGCATTACAATTTAATACATCTTCTTTTATGCAATTTAATTTTTTACAATTTATATATCGTTTTAATTTTCCTAGTTTATTTTCTAATTTGATTTTTATTTTATTGGTTGTGATTTGACTGTGTAGAACTTTAAATGTTCATATCGCAATATTCTTAATGTATAATTTGATTTTAGTTTTGTAGCGTACTCAATAAATATACACCATAAATTGAATTTAGGTTGTTTTTAAAAATTGATTAATCTTAGACTATAAAATTACAAAGGTATTATAAAAGTCTAAGCTAATCCAAAAAATTTGAGATTAAAAATAAGATTAAATTTCAAAAGCCTTGTACAAACGCAAATTTTGGATTGAAAAAAGTGCAGCTTATGTTAGCGTTTAAAGAAGTAGGAAAAATCCTGGAATCTTTATGTTGAATATAAATAATAGGCAGCGCCCTAAGTGGGTCAAACATATTCAAATTGTATATAATATTGAAAACTCATATAAAGTGGATGAAGGAAATAAAAGTCAGCATATTCTGTCAAACACTCATTAGCAAAGTCAATATCCACCATGTGGTTTGGATTATATTTTTAGAACATTATTTAAATCAGATATTTACAATATTTTCTTCTTCAATTTAGGGTCTGCATCGACTCATAATTCAATTTGATTTAATTCACATTTAATTAAGTTATTTATGTTTTTCATTTTATGATTGAGTCGAATTTTACTCAACTAATTTTTGTATGAATTGTGTGACAATTGAACTCGAGACTCAACTAAAAAGATTAAATAACAATAATATTAACAATATAACTATTATTCTATTTACATGAATATTATATTTACAAAAAAAAAATCAAAAGTTGTTATGATAAATTAGATTGAATTTATTAAATAAATTTAGAAATCTGGTCCAATTTAATTTTTTTCATTGATTTAGATAATGAGTTTACCAAAATTCAACTCTTTTGTGCCCCTGTTTGAGTTATTAACTTTTTTTTTTAAATTTAATTGAATTATAAGATTAACAAATTTAATGTATATAACAATTGAAATGGAATGATGTGAAATCTCTTTACCCTACTCACTATATAGACTATTTCTTAAAAAGATTATTATTTACTTGTTTATTTTGTTTTCTCTTTTTTCTTATAAAACTAAACAAGTTTTGCAATGCATCGAAAAAGAACTATCCTTTAAAAAAAATATTAAAAATATGAAACATCTCTTACATTTTTATTATGTCTATAACACATAAGACACATGGAGTTTATTGAAGATCTATTAGAATTGTTAGTTTTTTAATATTTTTTTTCTCATTATTATACACATCGCAACCCTAACAAAGTTAACTTTACAAAATAATTCTGTAAATCTTGTAATAAAGAAAACAACATAAAATATAAAAAAAAACCCTGGAATCAAATCAAAATTAACTAGTAAAAGCCTAAAACGAGAAAGATAACATCTATATCTTGAAGAACTATGAAAATAGTTGAGAGTAAATAGATGAGTTGAGTTGGTAGAGGGTTAAGATGAGACACCACAAAAAAAAACCAATACAACAACACAAATTAACGACGACTATCCAGATGGTGTAGCAAAAGAGAGTGTGGTGGCAGTACTACAATTAAAGTGAATTGTATAATGACGGTTCCCAATTTAACCATCGTTATATTTTGAAAATGGCGAATTGACGAAGGTTCCTAGTGTACCCGTCGTTGAACATAAAAAAAATGACGACGATTTTGTGTGTAACTGCCTTCAAGTGGTTTATTGCAGCGATATGATGACAGTTTAGTGATTTAATCGTTGTTAAATTGCTCGCTAGGGTTAAAAAAGTTTCACCTTTTCACTTCCCTACGCATGAACAATTCTTCTTCTTCACTTCTCGTTATCGATGCACAAGGCATATACTGTGTATGTAAAATACACAAAGCAGATGATATGTGCATTTACACTATTTAAATGAGTAGGGGCTTTGTATGGGAGACATGGTGTTATGCACTGAGTAGTTCAATTGCATGTTTGACTTGTTATGAAAGTGTTTCACTAGTGTGTGTGTGTGTGTGTGTGTGGTAGTGGAGTGGTGAGCCAGAAAAAAGTGGACAAGTGTTTGTGAGAGGATTAAGGAGCTTAATACATGTAATTACAATCTTGGTTGGAGAAAACTATGCATAAATGAGTTACATTTTTAAGCAAATTATAGTTCTATGTAGAACTCTATTCTTTTCGTTTTCTCCTATTGTTTCTTATTAAAGTTTATGGTAACCTGCTCATTTGATTCATGATCAGAGAACGATTTTGTGTTCGTGGTGAGAAAAGTTTCCTTCAGAGTTAGTAAGAAGTTGATTTGAGGTAAGTCAATTCTAATATTTCTTTGTTTGGTTGGTTTTTGGTGATGCTTGTTTGTGTTGTTCTTGAGGTTAGAACAAAGTCTCTACATGTTGAGTTTTTATGGTTGTGGTCAGATTCCTTATCTGAGGTCTTTCTCTAGGTAAAGTGAGTTATGATGGGTTATTCTTGTAAAGGTTTTGTTGTCATGCACAAGTAAAGTGGTTTAGATAGGTAACAAAAGGTAACTATGTTCTTCCTTGTTTGTGATAAAATGTTGTCCGTGTTTGGTGATGAAATGAAACACATTCTGATACATGGGATATGGTTGTAGTTATGTTTGTTTTATTCATGAGTGATAATGCATGATGGTTGTATGATTTAATATCATGAGTGAATGATGTGTGTTGTTGACCTGGGGTGACAATGGTGGACTCTGGGTGGTGTTAGTCAAAACCTATTGTGGTAAGGGTTTTGAAGGAAATACGAGGTAGGAAGGTTGTTAATTATAATAGTCGTAAAGGTTGGTGTAGTTGAGAACTTTGGAATGGAGGTAGACGAGTTCAAAGTTGTAGTAGAAGAGTGTGAATTTGAAATTATTTGGCAAAGATATGGAATAGTGAATAATGCCAAACTAGACACACTTATGATTTATTGTGATTGAGAAGACGGATGCTCACTAGATGAGTGATGGTCAAGTGAGGTGTTTGCTAGACAAAGTACTCACAAAATGATCAATTGTGCTAGGAAAAAAAAATCATATGATAAGGCATTTACTTATAGATGTACATATCAAATTATTGTTTCTGTGGGGATGTTTTCTAATGGTGTACATTACTTTGTGAATATTATCCATTTTAAAAACAAAGTGTTTTCAAAATCATTCAAAGACTTAGGGGTTGAAAGAGTCACAACATGAGGAGTGGTATATGCAAGACAACACCATGTTTAAGATAATTTTAAACTTGGTATGAGAAGAGGATGAAATCCATTTCTTCTTAACACTCTGCTTTGAATATGAAGTCAGAGGGAGTGGAAAGTGTGGGACTGAGTTGAGTCATGGTTGGAGTCCAAAATTTACCATAGATATAGAGGTACATGTATATGTGTAGATTTGTGGGCTAGGTAGTTCCCTGGTTACGCAAAAAACTACTAAAATGCTTGGGTAGGAAGCCTAAGGGAACCTAAGGTGATGGTTCATTGTTATACACATATATGTATCGTTTGTATGTTTAAGAGGTTGGGCAGAGCCTATACATGAGGTTAGAATCTACTGGTGTGAATGCATGATTGTTGCATTATGTGTGAGATGGCATAAGATAGTGTTCTAGGGAGGGAGTGACTATATGCACATATATGGAAAGAGAAAATTGAATAGGAGATTATCCTAACTCTAGTAGTTACCTTATATCAAGTACAAAAAGATAGCTATGTGGTGAGATTGAAGGAAGTTCTTATGATAAAAAATTGTGCTATGAAAAAGGATTGAGTCTTGTATGGTCACAAGTCTTAGGTAGGGTGGATGCTCCCAATTGTTGACTCCATGAAGTCGAGGGTAAGGATGTTACCCTAAGAGTTATTATTTCTTAACAAGATGAGGGGTGAGGATGTTGCCCTGAGAATCTGTTGTGTGTTGCCCATGATGTGCATGATCCTTAGTGCTTAAACCATTTGCTCTTAATCTCCCAAAAGTGAGTCATTGATGTGTGGAGTCTATGAATGTTATGGTTGATGGCATGTATGCATGTTGATATGTGTGCTTGCTAGTTGTCATGTGATCTTACTTATGATGTTTATATATACACATGTATTTTTTTTAACTTATCTTACCCTTTGCTTTTTTGTTGGTGTGTTTTGGTATTTTTTTTCTACGATGATTGATGATGTCCCGATTTGGGAGCAAATGCATTGGTTCAATTGTAATACCAAGTGTCATATCCACAATGATTTGATCAATTTTTAACAAAATTTGTGATACTATTTGGATTTGTAATTTTAAACATTTTGTATTGTAAAGTGATAATGATCCTGAAATCTCACCTAACACCAAATATGTTAGTGGTATAAAATGTGTTTGGATTGGATTTCATTGGATTAACAAAGTTCTTTCATTGTTCTTGGAAGTACACTAATGTAATCCTAGGACTATGTCTGCAACACTAGGACCTAAAGACATTAAAACTCAGTGTAATTTCTCTACTTTTGATGAATGAACTCTTCGTATTAATGATTAAGACTCTTTGCACCAACTAAGTCATATAGGATCATGTTTGCAACCTAAGAGCCTTAGATGATTCAATTGGATCTATAAGATGAATTAACTTTCGCCTAACTCAAGTTACATATGCAATGAATGATTAATCAGTTCATCACACATGAAAAACGATTTGAATCACTAACATATAAAAGAACACTTGAATAAAATAATAAAAAATACCAGGTATAAGTTCAGGGAGTTACATCTAATCCCAACACTTGGAAGTTCAACAACTCATGATGATTCTAACATTCAATCTTAGGAGTTGTTGTCCATTCCTTATGTCTTCTTTAAATCCTAAGAAAATATTACAAGTGAGGAGAGAGAGTATAGATTTCTCTAATGGAATTCTGGATATCAAAACAGGGGGTTTGCCCCTTAATTTATAGAAAATTGGGGGTTGGTTGCAACTCCAATCATGGTGGACAATCTTGTGAGCTTTCCTTGTATAAAGGGTTTCTTCATAGCTTAAACTTTGTTCTTGTTGTTCAATCACAAAGTTTTCTTCAATGGTGGGTTTCCTCCATGGTTGAGCTTCAAAACTTAGTGGTTGAGGTTGTTTCACAATGAAATTTTCTTTGTGTGGCTTAGGCACCATCTTCTCTGCTTAAGTTGTGAAAGCTTTATTTAAATCTTCTTGAAACTACCTTTGAGTGCTCAAGTTGTGATTATGGGGTTAAAGCTTTTATGCTCTGTTTATTCTATTTCGGCATAAATTCATTAATTTTACCACGCATGTTCATATACTCATGCTTTTGCTGAATTCTTTAAATATCAGAGTGTAAAATATAAATTATGTAATAAAAGGAATAAGATAAGTGCTAAAATGCATGTGAAGTACGAGTAAAATAAGCACTTGTGTTAGTACATACGAGCACACGATACAATAGGTTTGGAAGACACTCCACAATAGTTTATGTAGAAGGCCATACTATAGGAATTTTATATTCACATGTATTTTGGTTTTTCATTCCTCTAAAAAAGCTTAATGTATATTCATAAATTTAATATTTTGTAAAATGTTTTGTGATTTCGAGGAAATGAAAAAGTTGGTTTGCATGTGTATGATGAAATTTCAATGCTTGTGATATCTAAATGCAATATGTTTGACAATACAGCTAATTTTGCCCAACTAGATGAGTTACCGAATAGTGCTTTAGTATATGGATGCATTACAAGGATAATGTGATACCTATTTTGGGTGTTACAATATCCATTTATAATTAAGTTCATATTATTATTCCACCTATTAAGTTTTCAAGGCACAAATTATTATCATAGAAAGAATTGACAATAAGAAGTGAATCTAATTTTATCTAGATGGACTTCCATTACCATGCTTGAGATGTGGTCCTTACTCTCTTATTCTTGGCCTTGTCTTTCGAAGTTAGTCTTACTAACTTAATGATTCTCTTATGAAAGTGACCTAACTATGTCTAATTATTTCCCAAATAAGGTCATATTAGATATTATTATAACTTTTATATCTTAGCTATGATGACATCCCAAAGCTCATCAATCATTTCTTATCATACGAAAATTTATTGAAAAGAAAAAATGAAAGAAAATAATACAAAGCATGAGGAGACCACACCAAACCTTGATAGAAATTATACTTTACGAAACATAGGAAAAATATACCTATTATGAAAAAAAAAATATAAATAAATACATGGAGGTAAAACATTAAATCACTTATATTATTTTTTATGAATGAAAGCTAAATCAGCTGAGTTATTTGCAAAATGATTTCTTTTTCGAAAAGCATGAGAAACTTTGAATTACATATATGTATAAAAGTGTAAGCACCAACGCCATCTCCGTCTAAGACCCCAAGGAAAAAAACCATGATAGACTAAAGAAGAATCACGTTCCAAACAAAGCCTCTTAAAGCCCTCCCTCTAAGCATGCTTCAAAACATAAATGACCCATATAAACTCAACAGAAATAGAAGTTTGTACCCCTAAAAAAGCTGAAAAACTACCCACATATTCACCTCGACTTCCTCTAAAAATAGTAGCACATGAAGCCAAACTAGGACAACCCCTAGTTGCACCATCAACATTCACATTAAGCTAATTAGCAGATGGAACTTGCTATATTACATTTATACATGAAACCACCGTACTCTCCCTATTTTAAATATTGAAAAATTCAACCAAAAACTCAGAGACAATATTACTCATATGCTTCTTAAATTTATTCTTATCCATATGCACTAATTCCTTAATTTGAAAAATAACAAAAGGAAACACAATTGGATCCTGAAATCTACTATGATTTCTCATCCTCTAAATCATGCAAATAACTATAGTAATGACAACCACCTTAATCACTTTAAGAAAAAGATTACAAGAAGACTTCATAAACTAAACAACCAAATCCAAAGCAGAAATCTGCAAATCTTGAAAAACTTCATTCAACCATTCACACAATTATATAGTAAGAAAATCATAAAAGAACAAATGAAAGAAAAATTCAACATTATTACCACACAAAGAACACATAAAGCATAATACCACTCCTTTTTTTAACCTCCAAATCAATAGGTAAACGACCATACAACAATTTTAAAAGAACCAAAATTTTAGCTAGTAACAGTCCAACCAAATCAAGTTCCCCCAATCCACATGTTTCATACTAGAAGAGTAAAACCTTTTTTCAACTTTTTGAAAAAGCATACCAATATCATGTAGAGTCCAGTTATTTTAGTTATGAAATTTTTCATACTTAAATGTTTCATAAATATTTACAAGAAGCTTAATTAATTATGTTAAAATTTCTTTAAGAAGCAAGTGGAACTAAATCGTACCTTGTTGAGTACTTTGTTTCTACAATGTACTATTACTATTTATGTTGCTTTTTCTCCCAAATGTAGTAGAAACAATTTTGGGTAATCTATGTAATTTTAGGTTTAGATAAAATCAAACCTCATAAAAGATAATCATATTGGAAATGATGCAATATACAAGTAGTACAACATATAAAACTAGGAAGGCAAGTGGTACCAATATGAGATAGAAAATAACAAGATACATTTGTTTTGAAACTTAGTGATATCAATATTGATGTTTGTTTAAAATGAGTTAAATATTAAGATTAAAATCTCTTGGGTCTAAGATTGTTTATATTTTTTATTGTGAATGAAATCGTTTGACTAATTTGTCTTTGTTTTTTTTTTTTTGCTATTTAGCTCACACATAAAAGTGAAGCAACCTAGTTCACACGGGTTGGCTCATCGCGGGTTGAGTTAGAAAAAGACTAGCTCAACCCGACTTACTTTTTGGTGAGTCAAAAATTTTGTAACTCGGCCCAACCCACCATGGATTGGTAGGTTAGTGGATTGACACACTTATGAATGTTTTTTTTATAATTTATTTTATATATTTATTGCATTACAATGAGAGTGAATTGACTTAATTTATTTTTTATAATAGTTGAATCAAAGTGTTTACCTAATTATCGAAATATTATTATAAAGATAATAGGTAAAAATTAAAGTATCAATGTATATAACTTGACAAACAAATTAATTAAACATTCAAACTATTAAAAAATTATTGAGCAACATTCTAACATTTAAAAATATGAAATTGTGAACATATATAATTAGAAGTAGTAAATAATTATAACAAATATATATATATAAAATGTTGGTGGGTTAAGTGGGTCAACCCACCTTCAATCCAGCTTGAACCCATTTAACTCATGGATTAAGTGAGTCGGGTTCAATTCAACTCACTTTTAAAAAAAAAAAAACCAAAATTTTCTCAATCTAGTCCGACTCAAACGCGTAGTGAGTCAGGATAGGTTAGAACCTATTTTGAGATCTCTATGTGATTGACGTGTTTTTCTCGACACTCATGCCAACCAGGAGTATAATAAAGAGGATTTGGTCCATGCAAAAATTAGAAAAGAAAATATGTTTATCTATATACTTATTTTAACAATTCAATCGTAACAAATCGGTGTTTATATTATTGCATTAAATTATTATTTTAATCAAGCATGACTTACAATTTTGGTTATTTATCCTAAAAGCAATATTGTTTGTTTGTTTTTGTTCATTGCATACCATTTCTTAACATTTTCTAGTTATTGATCTTCAATTACACTAACATTTTCCGCTTTTTACAGGTCATCGATCTTTTCAAAATTTATAATAATTGGATTTAAAACACATAAGTCACACTAGATTATATGATAAATGCAAGTAATTTTTATAGGTAATCTAATCTTAAGTTTAAACAACTAATAATATACCCAATCTAATAATTATGCATGTAGCTATTATATATAATGTATTGGATGTCACTAATAATGATGGTAGACATTTATATAAGTTCTTAGAATCAAGTGAGAAAATTTTAATAATTTTTTAAGATCTTACATGCAAGTGAGAAATTACATTATTTTTACAATTCGATTTATACGGTAGATTAAGAGGAAAATAGTGATTTCATATGCAATATTGAAAATATTAGAAGTGAATGAACAAGTTCTTAAAAAAATAGAAATACATAAATATATATATATATATATATATATATATATATATATATATAGAGAGAGAGAGAGAGAGAGAGAGAGAGAGAGAGAATTTTAAACTTTTTTATTTTTTCAAATGTGAAAATATAACTATTTTCAAATTTCAAATTATATCATTATCCATTTGAAACTAATTTGTGCATTTTACGAAAACAATCGATATATTAAAAAAAATACATACTTTCTAACCCAATTAAAATTGTAAACCCATATAAATATGTACCTTTATATAAGTTATAACTCTAATCTATATAAAAAGATACACTATATTCAATCTATTCTCCATAATTAAATATCAGTTATCCAGATAATCAATATTGAAACTTTTAATATCAATTCATAACCAAAGTTTAAACATATATGTAATATTCAACGGTAAAAATTAATTCTAAAACTAATGTATGAACGATGTTGAAGGGTATATAATAGTAGTGAAAGGATGATGGAAACATAATAGTGTGTTAGTATTATATAATCAAATGATTTTGTCATGTGCTTAGTGCACGTGACACTGAAGAAGCCCTAACTTGTAGGATTCTATCTTTCTTTATCCGTATTTTATCTGTTATTTTTTTTTTCCGCCTGCAGATATATACAGTATAATATGTGTATCGGGTGTTCATCGAAATGAGGTATAAGGTGCAGTTTTATTGATGGATCCAATGGAATTTTGCATTTCTTATGTAAAACCGAGCTCGAATGTGCATAAAATTCAGCAGATTTATTTTTCATTACTTATTTTAAGTTGCCTTATTGATGGATTATACAGATAATCACATGCACACCAAGTTTAACACCAATAAATATTCAAATTTTCAGAAATTTTTGTTTAATTATTTGCCCATTTTACTATTCAACTATATATCAATATTTTACGAATTTTACTATCTATTTTACGAAATTTTTTATTACTATTCATTTATCAACAATTATTTGCCCATATTTTATTAATTATCAATATTCAACTATCATAAATTTCAATTTCTTACATTGTAAATATCATTCATGGTAAAATCCACATAACAATTTAATATATATAAAATTTCAATAATAAAACGTGAAAAAAAGCTAAATGAAACTGGTTACTCTAAACTAAATGAATCAAAGCTGGCTTCATCTCCATGTTGGCAGCATTCACCACAGGTCGTGCGATGTTGCTGAAATTAAGAGAGGTGGAGAATGAAGTATAATCCTCCAGAGTACGTCGAACATGCCTGTTACCATGTCCTTCACCAGCCATTTCTTCCTCTTCTTGATCAGTTGAGGAGAAGATAGCTTGTTCAGAAGTAGATGCTGCCTCTATCTCTTCTTTAACCTTATGAATTTGCCCTCTTCTTCGTCTTCTACTGTTGTTCCTACGAGCTGTTCTTTTAATTTCAGGATCAAATAGTAGATTATCAGCTCGAATCCTACTTCTCATACAGAACAACAACACTAGAAAAGACAAATAAGCATATACAACTAAATATATACAAACTATAAACAAAGATGAATGTACAAATGATGTAGAAGCCTAAACTGGTAAATAACACAATCAAACAAATCAAAAACAATCAAATCCCCGGCAACGGCGCCAAAAACTTGTTAACTCTTCGGCAAGTGTACCAATTCGTTACAAGTAGTAAAAATGGAAGTCCAAGTATCGTTTTCCCAAGGGATTTGTGTTCGTTTGTCTAAGTGTGATTATTTACTAATTTTAGCAATAACGTCAAAGTAAAAGATTGATTTAATTTAAGAACAACATGCAAAATTAATAAACACTAGAGTTATAAAAGGATTTAAGAAACACTTCATCAAGGTTGGATTTCATGAACCATACTAACACAATATTTCCTATACAATTTCTCTATCATGCTCAAACATCCTCATCATAAGCTTACTAACCCCTAATTCCTTAGAAGTAAGTTCTAAGTCAAATATGTCAAAATATTAATTTCTTAACTATTTTAACACATGACTTGCATTAAAATTTGATGTATAGAATGACCTAGAGATTACGTCTATTCCTAGAACCCAATCTCATGGTTGTTCTATCCAAGGTTAAGTTCCAATTCATTTTCCAATAATTAGATACAACCAAATAGCAAAGATTTCCATCAAACACATTTATAATTGAGATAAAACATATGAACAACGAAAG
>Ga0214543_1000934_pt1 | contig 53946 bp, 27 predicted proteins | sample CNSS2metaG_FD_160094 | JGI IMG/M metagenome (GOLD analysis project Ga0214543, IMG submission 160094) | Root nodule microbial communities from cowpea collected in UCLA plant growth center, Los Angeles, California, USA - CNSS2 | ecosystem: Host-associated > Plants > Roots > Nodule | place: USA... | reverse complement strand
GTTAGTGAAAGATTTGATTGATGTGATAGATAAAATTATATGTTAAAATAGATATATTTATTAAGTTACCATAATACCCTTGTGTAAAAAAAGAGAATGATTTTGTAATTTAATGTTATAAAAATAATTATAATTAATTAATACGAATTAAAAAAAATATTAAAATTATATAAAATTTTAATAATATTTTAATTATTATATATATCTATATATAATTAATAATAAATATTATTATTATGCATGTATTATATTAATAATTATATATATATATATATTATTAATTATAATATGTATTGTTAATTATTTATAAATATGTTTAATTATTATTATATATAATAAAATAATAATAGAAAACAAATTATTTATATTATATTATGATTAATAATTATATATATATATATATAAAGGGTATGAAAGTAAAATCGTTAAAATCTATTCAAATCTTTCTATTGTTGAGAAGATGGATTTTGGTAAAAATTTCATGAATCCATCTTCTCTTTTATGCACAAATCACTGAATGGGAACGCAACTTATTTTTAAATTCGTCGTCCCTAATATGTGGTAACAGTACAAACCGCGCAAACGAACAGTGGCTTAGCTTTTTCAAAAGTGGGTTAAACTGAACCGACTCACTTACCCGCGAGTTAAATAGATTCGAGTCGGGTTAAAGGTGCGTTGACCCACCTAACCCACCAACATTATTATACAATTTTTTAAAATTTTTCTGTTATAATTATTTACTACTTCTAATTATATATGTTCACAATTTCATATTTTTAAATGCTAGAATATTGCTTAATAATGTTTGAGTGTTTAATTAATTTTTTTGTCAAATTATATATGTTGGTATTTTAATATTTAACTATTATCTTTATAATAATATTTTGAGAATTAAGTGAACACTTTATTTAGACTATTATAAAAAATAAATGAAATCAATTCACTCTCATTGTAATGCAATAAATATATAAAATAAATTACAAAAAGAAAATATTTGTAAGTGAACCAACTCATGGTTAATCGGACTCGATTACAAAATTTTTAACTCATAAAAAGTGAATCGATGTGAACTGACTTTTTTTAGTTTAACTCGTAATGAGTCAGATTTCTTATAACATACAAAGAAGTCTTCGCCAAAGAAAGTCCCAACACAAGAGTTTGAATATAAAAAAATCAATATAATACACCAATTTCACAGTCCATAATTAAAAACAATTAAACTAAAACGAAAGTCACTTGGATTAGTTTCACAATCGTAAGGGTTTGGTGCTAAGTTTGTAACAACTTTTTACAAAAGAAAAAAATCTAATTCTTGTGTAACTTCGAGATAGTTGAATACAAAGTTTAAGGATAAAAGGAACCTTAAAGTGGTGGTGCCACACTTTGTGATTTGAGTTATTAGCAAATTATCTTTTCTTATTATTTAACAATATTATATATATAATACAAACTTCATCTTATAATATGAATTTTATGATGTTAAATTAAATATAATTCCATACTACTTTTTATGTGAAAAAACAAAGTTATTTGTATAATTTTTAAAGATTAGTTGCAAATAGCATCATTAGAATGCATTAATTAAAATAAAAGATATAGCTTTCTTTTATTAAAAAGAAAGGGGCGTAAGTAGAAACTACGTAGGCAGTGTCCTTTGAAATGTTCCTAAATCCGAAACAAATATGGTATGATATGAGATAACCAATAGAAAGTCACAGTACATCCAAGTCGCTGAAAAGCAACCTGGTCAAATACACAGAAAAACGCTAAACCAAGTTCAGTTTCGACCATTAAACACGACTTATGACAATACAAGTCGCAGAAAAGCAAAAATAATTGTCGTTAGAGGCAACAGAAAAGCTCATTACAGTAAAATTTCACGCCATGCATGCAGGAATGTGCGTAGTCTGGAGCAGCGAGCGCCATATTGTCATGGCAAGAAACTATTGATACTAAGCATTCTCAACCGAGTTTTTCTGAGGGTCGGTAGTATCACTGGACTTTGGGGTGGTTTCGTTAGGATCAGAAGTTAAAGCGTATCCAATTCCATGGCGGGTATTGGGGAAAATCATGAACACCCCACCCGCAAACACCCCAACAACTGTGGGCAGCACCTGAAGCAGACTCTTCTGAGTTGACTCAAAACTAGCGTAGAAACAGTGCACAGTGTTGGTATCCAACAGCCCCAACACCGCGAACACTAACAAAGATAAAGCAGCATGGACGAAGTCCGCAAAGCCGAGTCTGTACCCTGACAAGTCAACGGAGTCGGAAGCTGGAGAAGGCCAGATTCCCTTGCGGGTTACGAAGCCATAGTGCCTCTGCTTATCACTGCCTGTGTAGCTATCAGTGAAGGAGGAAAAGGCGCAGCTGAAGCCACAGAGCAGAAGGAGAATGGCGCTGAGCCACCTGTTGGTGGTGTTGCATTGACCGCTGTTGGTGGCGACGGGGTTCAGGAACTGGAACACGAACACCGTGCCTGTTGGGAGAAGCTTTACCAAGCTACCAGCTGCTGAGATTGTGGTGTTTGACGCACGCCTTGTTCGGCTGCTGTTCGGTTTTTGGGATGAACTCTCTTCAACCATTTTCTGGTTTTCTTCTTCTCTACTTTTCTTTATCACCTTGGATTGATCGATCTTGTGGAAGCAGAAATAGAGGGAGCTGGTTATGGCTTTATTTATAATGGTTAAGACATTTATGAGCTTTGAAATCTCTGCATGAGCTTAGAAATCTCTGCATGAGCTTAGAAAAGACCAAGCCTTTTCACTACAGTATACTGCATTATTTTTCCATGCCATGCGCGTTGAAAGGGTCCCAAAATTTTTACAACGAAAAGACAAGGAAAGAAAGAACACACCACACAAAAATCACACACGCACCAACAATACTATTTACTTAATTAATTATGATTTTAGTTCTTAAATATAATTTTTTTTCCGATTAAAGAACTGAAAAATGTATTTATTTGAGATTTTGGGAACATATATACAGTAAAGGTGGTTTTTTTATTTATTTATAACAAATATTCCTTTTTCTTATAAATTTTTCAATTTGTTTAGTATTTTTGTTAAGGGGTATATTAAATCTGACTAATAACTTAGACTATGTCAACAAACTAATGACTTTGAAATAACGTGAATGTAAAACCTTAGACGACGAATTACAATTAAGAAAGTGGTGAATTTGAAATCCAAGAAAACAGGGAAAACGGATGGTTAAGGTGTGAAAGTGAAGAGAAAAAATGGAAACGGAATAGGAAGCTAATTACCTAGTAAAACTGAAGTTGTTTTAGGGATTTAATTAACATCATATATATTACCTTGTTAAATTGTAAGACGGAGGTAAGTAAATATAACACTAGAGCCAAAAGAAAATTATTGAGTATATAAATATAGCTATTTGAATAATAAAATTAACTAAAATATATATGTTTTCACAGTAAATTAAACTTTAGAAAATATAATAATTAAATCTTTTGAGGAGTTATAGAAAGATAATAAATATTTCGGTGTTTTTGTATTGCAGATGTTGTGTTTATATAAACACAATTAAGTACAATCACAATCTCAATAATAAAATCATTGAATACAATAAACAATATATAGGAAATAATATTTGATAATAATAGCTGCACAGGTTAGAAATAATACATGGATATGATATAATATCAGAGATACTGAAATAATATTATTGACATAATATCTCTGATATTAATTTTAATAATTAAAATCGTAACTTTCTCAAATTGTTATAAGAATTGTTTAATGATAAAGTTAAAAATAAAAGTGAAAGAGACTGTGGATCTAATTTATCCTTTAACAACTAATATTTGTGAATAAATAAAAATTAATTAATTAGTTGGGAACAAAATGTTTTAAAATTAATTAAAAAATATATTTTAAATACTCTAATTAAAATAATTTATTAGAAACTCAATAAAAAAAATATCAAATATTGAAGTAATTTCAGTTTAACTTTAAGTATTCGTATTGAAGAAGTAGTGCCCAGAAGTATCTACACCAGTTAAACATTTTTTTACAACTTTTTCTCTCATTATTAACATTACTTGTTAAATATGTTGTCAGTTTTCCATTTATGACTGCTTATGCATAATGAAAGCTATTAAGAGAGACAAATAATATATTAAGTATACAAAGAACAACCAGAACATTTATAAAATTAGTTCCATGATGTTACAAGTTTCAAAGAAAATTATAAAATTTCAGTTAAGTCAAGTAAAATATATATATCTTAATCTTTCATCCAGAAATGGTTGGTAATAACAGGTTTTCAACTTCTTTTTTTTATTTGTTTCTGTTTTTTCTTCAAATTTTCTCTCTCCGGCGTGTCTGGGTGGGAGAGGTTAGATAGAGTTTGAAATAGACCCAACCCCTTCGGTTGACCATCTTAACACCAAGTTTATAACTTTTTATGCATTTTATGATAACAAAAAAAAGCTTACAAAAATGATAATTTCACAAAAAAAGTTTTGACAAACTTTAACAAAGTTTGGTTTTTACATTAAGATTTTGTTATTTTACTTTTTATTTTTAACTTTATTTTATTTGAGAAAAGCTTAATATGTAGAGTGCGAAATTATGTTATCAAGATTTTAATTTTCTTATGAATGTAAACAATGTAAATAAGTTTATATTTTATTTTTTTTCATTTCTGTTTGTGACAGAATATATTTGACATTTTTTGACGAGACAGGAGCGGACATGTCAAAGTCCTTCAGAGTTGAACAAGTTATAGAGAAACTAATTTACACATCCGAACAATTTGATAAAAAATATATATATTTTTATTAAACAAATTGAAATGGCATAATTATTTTAATTAGTAAGATGAAATTTATAAAAATATGTTATTTCATATCATATTCAATTTAACATGTCTAAAATTGTGAAATATAAATTAGTTATGCTATACTAAAAATAATTAAGTAATATTAAAATATCAAGTTATATGAAATAATAATAAAAAATTAGGTTCTATACATCTATAATCATAATTGGAAATCAACTATTATATTCATAGATAGATTATAAATTTTAAGATTTTAAGTCTATAACAAAACATAAATATTTCAAGTATCATTGTCTTTTAGCAACACATCTTGCAAGTTTAAATCAAAATTCAAAATATAAGTAATTGTATGGAACAAATCAATATCAGTATTGTAAATAATATTTTTAGATTGACACAATTCATCCATAACAAAAGATTTCAAATATATATATATATATATATATATATATATATATATATATATATATATATATATAAAACATTAATTCTACGTCATAAAATATAGATGAATAAGAATATGTAATTTAAACCATTAACCATTTCATACGACGGCAAATAACTTTTATTATAGTTTAAATTTTAATTTTTCAAATTGCAATAAATATTATTAAAAATTTATTAAAAATATTATTAGTTACAATAAATAATTGAGTCTTGATTCGTTAATATATCAATGTAGTTCAATTTAGTATAGCGTATTTATTGATTAAGACGATGAATAAGGATAGATAAATCTTGTTTGCTTTCCAGAATTAGAGTTTATATGTGTATATTTCAAGTATTAGAACTGATTTGTACAAATAAATTTGAGAAAGAATAAAATATTCTCATCATTAAATGAATAAAGAGATAGAGAGAGAAGTACATCTTAGCAATATGCATTCATCAATTTTTTTTAAATTCTAAATTAACAAGTATGTTTTTACTTAATAATAATAATAACAATAATAGTAATATTAATTAGATTAATAATAATAATAACATTAATAATATAATAATATTAAAACAAATAATATTAATAATAATAATAATAATAATACTAAAAATAATTATTATATTTTATTTTATAATACTTTTAATCACAATAGTAAAACTGTAATGTAACAATTTTATCTATTAAAACATTTGTTTATATTTATTATATTTATCAAATCATTCACAAACTTTACTTTCAAATCCTCTCACTTTCATTTTTCATCCCTTAAAATAAACAACCTCACTTTTCTCTTTACATCCCCTCAAATTCATAGTCACTTTCTCTCAAATTCATCTTTGGAAGCAAACACCCTTAAAAAGAGAATATTTTATTTGCAAAATAAGTGACTCTCAACCTAAACATTTAGAGTGTGAGTGGTTAGTGTACAATATAAAACCATAATTATGTCGTCATCATGAGCGAGATGACATGACACACTTTTATAGACATCATTACTTAATGACAGTGAGTTTATGGATCTTTATCTTTATATATTTTTCAACTTATTCATTTTTACTCAATATGAAGGTTAGACTCACAATCTCTCCCTCACGGATACTTATCTGGAACTATTTGTAGTTCTGATATCATTGATTGAGGAGAGAATTCACCAGGGAAACACAACAACAATGAGACATAAGATCAACTCATATGAAAGATTGACATCACCTCAAATCCAAAATCTTAAGGTAATAGATTTATGAGTTTTCATCTTTATATTTTGCTTAACTTTTTCATTTATACCCAATGTGAGACTTAAACTTAAACTTAAATTCTCAACATGGTTCATTCAAGCCTAGAAGATATCAACCACAAGGAGTGAATTTGATGGTTAATGAGTGGACACGTGGATCAATTGGATACATCTTAACTTTATAAAAAACATTAATATTAAATGTAATACCCCAACTATAATATAAATAAATATTTCTTCATAAAAAATTGAATTTTTTTGTACAATAATTTTTTTTTGAGAGAACATTCATTCCAACATATCTCCATCTCCATTCATAAAATATTACAAAAATATATATTTTTTACAATATTAAGAGTTTTACATTAAAATAAAAGATTATCTATATATTTAATAATTTTTAAGGGTATTAATATAAATTATCCACGAATTAATCTTTAAAAGATCCCAAACAATTCTTATTGGATGGATTCCTCTTTTACTCGTGCAACAGGTATATAGAAAAAAAAATATGAAAGAAGTAAACTCTCAATAAGCCTTTATCATACATATGAATCCATACTCCACTTATGATGATTCATTTTGAACATCAAAAAATTGTTTTAGATCAAAAAATTATTTTAGGAAGTAATTAAGTACTTGAATATCTCTCGTTAAAACATTAATAAAATCATAATTATTTATTTAACTTCCCAAAGTAATAGTTATTTATTTAACTTTTACTTATGAATAACTTAGTAATAGCAAAAATAAATTTTCTTTATGAATAAATTAATAATAAGTTATAAATAAGTTACTCTTTTATACTCCTATGTAAATTGTTATTAAAAGAATTCCAAATATATAAAGTAAAAGTTGGTATATAAAAGACATCAAAATAATGAATCGCAATAATACCCATGCTACTCTACTCAGAAAAAGAGGTATTGCGATTACTATTTTAACAATGACATTGTTTAGTCTTACGAAAAAACGCTAACATAAAATTAAGTTTTGAACAATTTTAAATTGCAATCTTTAAATTAATTTAATAAATCATTTACTCTGCAATTTAAATGTGGAATTTGAAATTTTGATTTGCTATAGAAACTAATTATAATATATAATTGCATTGATTAGTTTGTTGTTAAAGATGGACATAATCCTTGATGTCATTAGAAAAACATAATCGTATTCAATTATGCACTTCTTTAATGACAAATTAATACATACAATTATAGAAGAAGAAAAAAATCTTGTACAAGTCTATTTACCTGGTTTTATGTAAGACAAATAAAGTTAATGAGTCAATAACATTTTTTTTTTAAATTTATAACATTTTATATTTGTGTTTAAGAAAATCATAAACAAAACATGATAAAATATAATACTACCAGAAGGAAATGTATAATGTATAATTAGTTTATATAAATTTGAAACTTAGGAAGGTGTAATTCCTAATAGAGCTGGAATCACTCATTTACTTCGATACTATTCACTATATTTCACAGAATCATAAACTAATCACTTCACACTGATCATAGACCCAACCCAGCATAAACCAGATCCCTAACACTTACTGGATTTTACAGAACTACCTTCTTCCCCTTTCCACTTTTTCGTTTCTAATTTCCCTTTAAGACTGACATTAGTGTTACATGTTTACATATTACAACCCTAAACTTTATTTTAATATTCTAATAAACAACCCAAAATATGCTACAACTTCAATCACAGGTTCAGGACTCGTTCAACTACTCCAAACTTTTTAACCATTTCACCCCCACCTTCAGATCCACCCTTCCGTTTAAAAAAATCACAGTCGGGACGGAACCTACAACGAGAGATGCGTAACGGTAACGGAGAGAAGATTCTAGGTAATGAAAAGATGAGAGAGAGAGGAGGAACATCGATATTTTGTCGGATCCAACCCAATTCGAAAACCCGGATCTGGAACCCAACTATTTTTCATTCGAGGCGGAGCAGACGCCTCAGATCTCGCGTTGCGGAGTCCTCAAACACCGCCGAGGAGGAGTTCTTCTTCGTCGGAAACGACGGCAGAGGAAGCGCGTTTGGCGACGGAGACATCGCAAACGCCGATCCGGCGTACACGTCGCTCTTCACGGCCGAATCAAGCGACTGGCCCCTGCGGAGAATCGTAACCTTCTCCAAGCCGTGGCTCCTGGCCAACCGCGAATCGTCACCGCTAGATCTCCTGAACGCGGCGGCAGCGGGCTCCGCCAGCACAGGGAGGCCAGAAGCGGGAGCAGGCCGTTTCCTCTGGTCGGGTCGGGTAAACTGCTTCCGGGAGGACCTGGAAGCCGCGACATGGTTGTTGTAGTAATAATAATTACAGCGATTAGCGGAACTCCTCCGTTGGGAAAACTCCGGCGGCGGAGCGCTTATTCGTTCCACCAGACAGTCCTGAGGCCGCAAAATCTGGGTTGCCATGGCACAAAATTAAAAGAAAAGTTTAAAAATAAAAGAAAAAGTGGTCACACCTCCTGAGAAGCAAATAAATGAAAATGAAGGAGGTTGGTTTGTGTGTTTGAGAGAGAGAAGAAACACGGAGTGTGTGAGAATGAAGGTGTGGTTTTAGAAAATGGCTTGGTGGAAGGGTTGATATATAGCAGGTGTAGAAGGAGACAAGGGTGGGGTCTGAGAGGGTTAGCTTCCCACCGACCTTCCAATAAACCAATATGACGCGTCACCAAATAACCCACAGCTGTTCTTCTATGACCATATCGTTAACGCCTCCGTTACTCTTTCCTACCTTTCACTCCTCATCCTGCTAACGCCGTCACCTTACTTTTCACTTCCAGTTGTCCCTCACCTCCAAAGATAAACATCGAAAGTTGCAACTTGCATGGTCCCCTGCCACACTCAGAATGCTTTATTAACCTAATTAATTATTCCTTAAACCCGTAATAATTGAAAGCGTATATAATTCACATCCAGTAGCAATAATTAAGTACATCACGTGCTCTTGTTCTTCAACTCTAACGTTTGGTATGTAGACCATAATATCATATGAAGTTGCCCTGCTTCATATGATCATATTTCAGCAAATATTGAAATGAATCGTAACACTATATTGTTCTGTTCCAATAACATAACAAAGTAAAATTAACTATTTTATTGGTGGGTGGCGGACATTTGACTGAGTTTCTACGTGTCTTGATGAGTTTCGATTAAGAAAAGATTAATTGTCGTCAGCGTTTCGATAAGAACAACATGAACCAGTCATCGTGTAATGCTATGATATGATCGTGATTTGATATCTTATCTGGCCAATAACACTTTGCTTATATCCATTCCATATTCACTATTGGCTATTTTACCTCATTAATTTAAGATTATTGAACAACAAGCAGATTAATTACTATCTACATATACACACACATGTTTGTAGAATGAAAACGGACCAAGAAAATTTTCATTAAATTAAAGCATCTTCAAATGAGGTGGAGTCAAAGCAAATACATGATGAAATCAATCACCATAGATAAATCTGTAATCTTTTACACATAATAAAAAATGTTATGAATTGTTCGTTTATTGTGAGGTACATGCGTATACCTAATTCCGTGGAGTGATTCCTTTCAATAATTTGGCACTAGAAAAAGTAACTAAAAAGAAAAAGGAAACAGTGGGAACAGATCCGGTATGCTTTAGCTCATACTTTTGCTTCATATTCCTTCAAAGAAAAAACTATTTGGGAAGGAGCAGTGGAAACATCCCCACACACAAGAAAAAACACGATTTTAAAATGTTACTAAAATAAAAGAATGAGAGTGTAGTTGGAGAAGAACGATGGAAGTTGTTAAAGAAAAATAGTGTGGCTCTTAGTTGCCTTTCTTGACGTTTTTTGTTTTATATCTTACTTTAAACTTCGCACCCGGTTGACCCCGTTGACCCGACATTAAAACCCTGTTTTTTAAATTTAAATTAAATATATTTATTATTAATAACTAAATATTATTTTAATTATTATCCTTTAAAAAGTAATGGAACTGGTGAAAATAATAATTTATTGTTTTCAATGTTTTTTAAATAAACTTTAAATCAAATAACAGATTAAAAATACTACGATATTTGTTTTTCAACTATCAAAATACTGGTCAGACTAACATTATGACTTAGTCTAAACCAATCATTTGATTTGGGTAAACTGACTTTAATATATAATGGCTAGTTGCAAATAAAACAATTTGTAATAAAATAAATAAATAATGACCATATGTATACTTGAAATTTAACTAGTTATAGCATTATATTGTTCAAATTAAATAGCATATATACTTATTGGGGTATTATTCTTAAAAAATAAAATAAAAAACTATCATTCTTGCGCGTAACTACTTATTTTGATTTCCGTGTTTGTTTAGTTAAAAAGCATTCTCTATCTTTTATTTTAATTCTCCTATATGTAAGAGTTCTATTTACTTTCTAAATTTTTTTATAAATCTTAAAAATACCATTTTTTTCGCTTTCCATTTTCAACTTAAAAAAAAAATCCTTAGTTTCTCTATTTTTCAAATAACCTATTCAAAGTTGAAAATTTTACAAACTATTTTTTAACTTTTACAACTACAAAATTTTTAAAAAAAAAATCCCAAACTAAGCAAATTACTAATTTCCTAATTCTACAATTTATATTAAAAGAATAAGTTGTAAGAAAATAGCAATAATAAAAATGATTTTTTGATAAGTAACATATAATGTAATATTGTTACAACTTTGTCAATCATCTAATCTCGCTAAACCCTAACATGATTATTAATAACTAAAATGTACAATAAACTTTAATGCGTATATATTTGTTATATCTTTTTAATATAATTTTAAATAGTTGTGTAATAAGGTCCAAATTTTGTTTATTTAGTGTGTAAAGAATTTTTCAGTTTTTCAACCATCCTTATATTATTTAATTATGACTATTCTTATAAAACCGGACTAATATTATAAGTTAATTTAATTTCTCCACTACTCGATTTTCAACACACAAAAAAAAAGAGGTAGAGGAAAATATATGTAGAAAATACTTTGACGCTTACATGTTTTTTGGACAGACGATATTAAAGTTATGAAGGAATATAAAAATCTTATCTTACAACTCACTTCTATTTATAAATTGATCTCATAAATTTTGTATTGTTCATGAATTAGCAGAAGTCCAATCATGTCTTGATCGTGTTTACTATTGTTTACACATTATTAATATTTTTTGTTTAATCATAATTTTCATTTGACAAATGTGTGTTTTTCAACTGTCAAGAACCAACATCATTTAATGTTGAGTTCTCGAAAAATGTTCATCCCGACAATGGAGTCTTATGTTAAATACACATACTTTGATTCTTTTACTCTTTCTATTTTTAGACTTGTAGATGAAGATTATTCAATATTCATACGATGTAATCAAATTTTAAAGAAAAATTTCTTGAGATTGTTTTCATTAAATCTTATTCTTGTTAGAAGTGGGCTTTAAGCCTAATTCAACCTCACAAAACCGATTTGTAAAGCGATTATTGCACCCATCTATATATTGTGAATGACCTTATCTCTAGTCGATGTGAAACTTCCAACAATTTTATATGTGATTTTTATGAAGTCCTATTAAATTCATCAACTAAAACTTATCAAAGTAATATACAAAACTTTTAATTAAGCACAACCAACAAATTCATATGAAGTAGTGCAACTTAACTTTAGTGGACTTTGTGGACAATATTTCAAGCCTCTTAGGTTTAATTATTAATGTTGGACATCCTCTAAAAATTAACAAGATCCACACAATGATCAAGACGAAAATAAACCTTATTTTCTTTCTTAATTGTAGTTTCTTCTTTCTCGTGAGTGTTATCCTTCACTATTTTAAGTATTTAAATTCAATACAAAAAATATATTTAAATTTGAATTAAACAACAAGATAATGTCACCTAGACGCACAGAAAAGTTTATGAAAGAAAAATTATAATGAAATTCTTGCTAATTTATACTTTTTATTTTATTTACTTCCTAATTTTTTTCATTCCCAAATCCCATTCCGCTCCATTGTGGACGTTAATGATGAAATAAGGATTTGGCATTTTGTATCTTTTGTCTCTTGTCCCAATCCTATCCATCCTCCAACCTTGTAAAACCACATATTTTGTAACCAAAAATATTAAATTATTAACTGTTAAATAAAATAAATTAAAAAAGTATTTAGAATTAGAACGCCCCATCCATGCGTCTCCTCTGTGTTCTCATGGCACGCACCATATCATATCAGACACACACAACAAACAAAATAAACAAAAAGAACCAAAACCAAGAAAAACAAAAACATACAATAGTAATATTAATATTAAAAACAGAAACAAAGGGGGTAAGGTAACACCCGCTATGGCGGCGGAATCGGGTGGTAGTGCAAACTTCGACCTTCCCGAGGAGATGATGCAAGTGCTACCGTCCGATCCCTTCCACCAGCTCGATGTGGCTCGCAAAATAACTTCCATTGCTCTGTCGACACGTGTCAACGCCCTCGAATCAGAGCTGTCCACACTTCGCACTCAGATCGCCGACAAAGACAACCTCATCGCCGACCTTCAGTCTCAAATCGACTCCCTCGATGCCTCCCTGTCCGAAACCGCCGACAAACTCCTCCTCGCCGAACAAGATAAGGTTCCAACCCTCTCCCTCTCTTCGACAAATTCTTTCACGCGCGCACGTGCTTATTAACTTGGTTTTTGATGGTTGAGGTTACAGGAGAGCTTACTGCAGGAGAATGCTTCGCTTTCCAACACTGTCAAAAAGCTCAATCGAGATGTCTCCAAGGTGCATTTTAATGGATTTAGTTCCTATACAGACTCAATTTCGATTATAACGTATTTTTGGCTGGGCGGAATTGTAATCTCGTTAAGTTGAATTGCTTTTTGAATTGTTGTGTTAATGTGTGGATGGTGGGTGACTTTTGGAGATGTGTGTGTATGCAGTTAGAGGTTTTCAGAAAGACGCTTATGCAATCACTTCAGGAAGAGGATGATAATTCTGTAAGTTGTGTTGGTTAGTTTTTTAGTTTCAATTTGATAAGGAGAGTTTGGTGTTCTGTTTCATAGACTAATTTGGCCTATTCAATTCATTCATCATGTTTTTCTCAGTTGTACTCGTTATAATTTTAATGTATGAGTTGTTTATGTTACAATGGTACTTACGGAACACTTGGCATTTACTGGTTTTTGGCACAGGGAGGAGCTCCAGACATTGTTGCTAAAATACAGAACCAATCAAATTTTACTTCCACGTCACAGTTTGGAGGTATTTTCAACTCGTATGCTATCCACCTGTATAATTTACATTTTTGTTCATTCTTGGTGCCCTTTGTGAAAACGAAAAGATGTAGTTCCCTAATGTAAAATAAAACATAATTTTTTTTGTGAGTGTAGACATCAAATGAGGATTTAAACCTTAATTAATTTTACTCATGTAATGAGTTTTAGCGTGTTGGGTCTTACTTCTATGTGGTAGTATAGACTTATTGGCAATCTAGCAACATCAAATTCTCACATCCAAACTCATTTCCTTTTTCGTAACGACCATATGAAGAAATCGCCGTGCACTTCAGAAAATTGCTGGCCTAAGACATCGTTTAAGGCATATACATTTTTACCCTTTCAAATATGAGTTCAGTATCTTATCACTTCGATGTGTACACTGGCAGATATAGTGTTTCCAGTGGTTTAATCTCGTAATAATGGTAATGATGGTTATGCATAAACTGTTTGGATTTGGATCCTCTCTATTTCCATGTCTTGAGAGAAAATGGTACAAGTTTCCCTGTACAGTGATCCACCATTTCCTACGCACATTGTCATAAATCTTCCATAGGAGTTGCTATTCTTGACATTTGCTGACAATCCAATGCTAAGATGTAAGTAAACCAATGTAATGATTTTAATCAATTTGACCCGAATGAAAATCTCAAATTTGTCGGAGAGAACATTAGTGAAAACATTTTAGCTTCTATTTGGGAGGAGGGAGAGAGAGACCAATAGTGTCATAAGGAGATGAATGGAAGTAAACCTTTTTATTCTCCTCATGGTTAAGCTCTTTCAGCTGCATCAGTTTTGAGAAATTCTCATTTTACTGCAGACAATGACGCACCATTGGCACCGTCTATATCTTCTTCAACAGGAAATTCTTTGGTCGAAGAACCTGAATCTGATGGTAAGTACTATCATTTATGAAGGAATGGATGGATAGGCATGCATCTAATTCTGCATTAACAGAGAGTCGAAGACCATAAAATATGGTGTCTGTTTTGCATATCTACCCTGACCTTCCTTGTATTGTTTTCCATTCCACTATAGCAGCACCAAGACCTAGAGTACCTCAGAACCTTCTCTTAGCATCTCAAGGTTCCACCCCTCGGATTACTCCCCCTGGTTCCCCTCCTAGTCTGTCTGCATCAGTATCACCTACGAGAACATCCAAACCTGTATCTCCAAGGCGACATTCAGTTTCCTTTTCAACCACAAGAGGCATGTTTGATGATAGGTCTTCGGTGTTTTCCTCCACTTCCTTAACTCAAGCCTCAATATCAACCTCTGATGCAGGAACAGGATCACAAACCGGTAAGTACCGGAGCACTCGTGCAAATACATTGTATTTAAGAATGTTTTCATTTGGTCGCAATTTTTTGTTGTTTGAATGATCATATTGTATTTTTTCTTACTGGCTGTTATAGGACGAACACGGGTGGATGGAAAAGAGTTCTTTCGCCAAGTCAGGTGAGAGGTCTTAGATGCATTGAAAATTATGGAAACATGTCACTTTTTTGTGATAAACAGATGTATTTGATCTGCCGTTTGTTGTTGTTAGGAACCGTTTGTCTTATGAACAATTTGGTGCATTCTTGGCAAATGTTAAAGAATTAAACGCCCATAAACAAACAAAAGAGGTATTCTCTCCTGCCTTGTCTCCTTTCTCTCAACTTTCAGTTTATTGATCGATATCTGTGTGTAAAACATGATAGGAGACACTACGGAAAGCTGATGAAATTTTTGGGCCTGAAAACAATGATCTGTACAATGTATTTGAAGGATTGATTAATCGCAATGTCCATTGATGTTGTGCTTTGGGGAAGTTTTATTCCCAGTTTGTAATAATGGATACCATCCTCTCCTTATAGCATCTCCTTTCCCCCCTGTATATCAAATTATCTCGTTAATTATTATGTAACGCAATAATTTTTTGTATATAAAACCAGTATATTTCATTTCACGACTCATTCCAATTTTCTCATTAGCTTTCATGAAGTCATTCAACAACTTAGGATGTGACAGAAAAATAAAAATAATAACAGTGTGAGCAAGAAAAAGGAAAAGAAAGAAAGATGAAATAGAGTGGAAAGATGTACTAAATGATATAAAATTTACTTAAAGTTATCACCTTCTAAAATGTAAATAAATTAAAATTAAGTAATTGTACAGTTGAAAAGTTATTCATATATTTATTAATTATTTTTTATGAACATTATTTTAATTTTAAATTAATTTCAAAGTAATGTAAGATATGATTTTAGTCCTTTAGTTTTTTATATATAAACATACAAGACTCTTCTAATAAAATAGTATTTTCTTCTAAAAATGTATTAATTACTTAAATTAATAACATAATGGTATGAGAGATACTTTTAACAAAATCAGTTTTTTATTACATTTTTTTTTTCTTGTTATACATAAGTGGAAAATAAAAAAGTGAGATATAATTAAAAGTAACGTTTTTTTTTGTCACTTTTTAATATCAAATAACAGAAGTAGTTTTTTTTTACCCACTTTTGTGCACAAGACACTTTACATTTGTTTTGCTAAAATAAGTCTATCTTTAACTTGTATTTGATAAATAATTTGGTAATTCCTTAAATAATCAAATATATTGAATTTAAAGTAATGTATTTTTATTTTATTTTATTTTTTAAATTTGTTTAATTAAGCGTGTTTCATATTTACTGAATTTTACTTTCTACGATTTGGATAAAATATTTAAAATATTATCGACTGTAAACAATATTTAAATATCAAAAGTTATTAATGGTTAAAAATATTAATACGAATATTTTTTTTTAGTTCATATTAAAGATATTATTTTTTATTCAACTTTCATTTGATTTTCCATTGATATTAACTATATTTTTGTCAATTGATATTATTTTTAGTTAATGGTAGCCACAGTAATTTAAGCTAATATCAATCAAGATTTTTTTTTTATGATTTTGTCGGTTAGATTTTTTTTTTCCAACTTTTTCATTGATCTATTACTTGAAAAATTATCTTAGTTGACAATGACAAGAAATTATAGTTAACTTTAACTTGTATTTTAAAAGTCAAGGACAGAAAAGAAAATGCTAACAACATCAACTAAAAAAGTGTTGTTTCGTATTCATCAATAAACAATTATCTCTCCTATATTAGCCAAAAGTAATCACGACTAATATTAGTAAAACAATGATAGTGATTTTAAAAAAATAATTTAAATAAAAAATAAATTTTATAAATATTGATAAGAAAAAAATAGTTGATATTAATAATAAAAGGTAATCATTCCAACTACTTCTAAATTTCAATCAAGTTGATGATATTCTGACCAAAATTGAATTTAAAAAATAATATTAAATTAAAAATATGAAAAAAAACACTTGAATTTGAAAATATAAAATTTTCAAATTCTTCTTGATTTTAGTTAAAATTTAAATTTTAGTATAATTTAATTACTCTTATAAAACTTTAATTTTATTTTTATGAAAACAATATATTTATTTTTAAGGCATTTTAAATTGTCTATGAAAAAAATAATTAGTCTTTTCAATTTTTCATTCCAAATACACTATAACAGTTTATTAAATTGATCAGTGTGTTGTTTCCATATTAAGGTTCTCTCCCAATACAATATTAATATTTCTTGATATGTCATCTGAAAATTTCATCTTGATGTTAAATAAAAAACGAGGTAGAGTAGATTAGTTTAAACTACTATGATTATATACAAATTAAATCAGAAATGATTATATATGATAGGACTTTCATTTAAAGGATTAGTTTGATTTCAATGGAAAGTATATTAAAATTTTAACTAATGCCAAGTTTAAAAAAAATGTTGCAAAGTTAATGTATAATATTTATGATGTTTTAGTTAAATGATGATCTAAGTTATGGTTTTTTAAGTGGAGGAAATTTGAGCGAAGTATTGATTTAATTTATTTGATACGTAACGTTTTATTTTCAACATAAATAAAAGTGATTTAACCTTAATATAAAGTAGAGATTGATTTTTTAAAGAATGATGTAATTTAATTTTCATTTTAATAATTTTTCAATTGGGAGCCTATAAGAACAAAATTATCTTATGATGAAATTCATAATGTAGTCAAAATTAGGAGACAAAGTTTTGGTTGTAAGAATTCAATGAAGGACAAATTTGTAATACCAAAGGTTCAACAAAAAGGATAGAGTTTTCAATACCAAAACCCAACTAGTCAACATCATGCTATTTCAACTTAAAATAATAATGTTTGTTATTATTTTCAACTCATCTGCAGAAGATTAACCTAACTCATTTTTTAAGTGGAGATAGGTTGGGTTAGATCTGGGATCAATTTCTTTTAATAGTTAAGAATTTCAAATACAATCAAATTTGAAATTATCTCAAACTGTAGTATTTAAATTGTTTATATCGTTTAACATATTTTTACTTTAATAATAACTCAAACATTATTATAAAATATTTTTAAAATATTAAATAAACATAATAAAAAATGGGATAAAAAAAAACTAAATCCACATATTTATAAAAATAAATAACTAAATTAACTAAAACTTAAATAATAAAAAACATATTTAACCTTGATATCGAGATTTAATTAAACATAATAATGCAAGAATTAATCGTAAATGATAAATAAAAAACAGTTAAGCAAGGTGGTCCCACACAAAGCTAACAAAACAAAGCCACCATCCCGCTCGGAATGAAAAGATAGAAAGAGAAAGAAAGAGGAAAGAGAAAAGTTTTCCGGGAAAATTTCCAGTGCTGATCGGAATCGGAAATGAGTAGGGTTTGGTTTTTGCTATTCCTTCTTCTGATATCGAAATGCGATGAAGTGTGGAGCTCCTACGCGGGTTCGGCAAGCTCCATCATCAACCCTTCCAAGGTCAAACAGGTTTCCTGGAAGCCAAGGTGAGCTCTCTGTTTCACTCTTTTCGCTTGTCTGCGTCGATTCCATGTTTTAACTTTATGAAATTCGAATCCATGCGTGCAGAGCTTTCGTGTACGAAGGTTTCCTCACGGATTTGGAGTGCGATCACTTGATCTCAATAGTGAGTATTCATATCCAATCTAAGCAAAGACTATGACTCTAATCATACTTTAATTATTCCGTTAAGCTGTTTGCGGTTGTCGGTTTAGGCCAAATCAGAGCTTAAGAGATCTGCCGTAGCGGATAATCTCTCTGGAGAGAGCACGTTGAGTGATGTTCGAACTAGCTCTGGCATGTTCATTTCCAAGAACAAGGTATTTTCCTCGCCCTCTGTAGGTTTGATGTAAAGAATAGTTTATTCAACATTCATTATTTTTTTTTTTTTATAATGTCTGTAGGATCCTATTGTTAGTGGAATTGAAGACAAGATTTCGTCATGGACCTTTCTTCCAAAAGGTACTACGCCTAATAAAGAAAATCTTCATAAAAATCTGCACGCTAAGTTTGTGTGGACTTACGTTTTTTTCATCCCCTACTCCGCATGTGTTTGTTTTTTTTTTCAATGCTGAATGTTTGAAAAATTGCTTGTGGGTGGGTATGCATAAAATCATTACATTTGCATGTTTGATTTCTCGACATCATAAGTGGGACGTCATGATATACATAAATACATTTCACAATTTCGGCGTATCCCTTGCTGTTTTTTCATTTGACTTCCTTGGCTTTGAAAGGAAGTTCGTCAATAAAAGGGAAGTAATAGGGTGAAGAGTAGATTGCTCTTTGATAATCAAGTAATCTTATGAGAAAGTTATTAATGTTCAATGAACCGGTAGGAAAAGAAAAATATGGTACGATTTAATTAAAACAGATGACCCACATTAAAAGCGATGCATTATTTCAGGATCAGAAAGTATTTACCCTTGATTTCTGAATCAATAGTATATATATACTGCAAATTATCTTTCTATAATGTGTATGTATTATGTATTAAATTATTGTGTCACTGTCGCCTGGAAAGCTTGGGACTGCAGAATAGAATAAACGTGCAAGCTAAATGATGAAAATGGTCTAAATTCTTGTATGTACATGTAAGCACACACATTTATGAACAAGCACCAATCAGTTTCCTGGTTATATTTATGTTGAATTCCAGAAAATGGGGAAGATATACAAGTATTGAGATATGAGCATGGACAGAAATATGACCCGCATTATGATTACTTCACTGATAAGGTTAACATTGTTCGGGGTGGACACCGCATCGCGACTGTTCTCATGTATCTCACTAATGTAACCAAAGGCGGCGAGACAGTGTTCCCTTCTGCTGAGGTTTGTATAGCACTTAAGTAATTGATGAATGTCTTTCCTCGGAAAATAAAGTGCATCTTTGAAGTAGTTTGTCAAAAGTTATTTTTCTTCACATTATGTCCAGCTGAGTTCCTTCAGTGCCGTTATATTGTGTCAGTTGAATGTGCCAAAGTTTCTTCCTAGCTGAGAAAATAATATCTCACATTTTGACTTCAGCTGACATATGATGCCATTTCTGTCACCCAAATAGTGAAAGGCTTAGAAACTGAGCAGAGAATTTGGAGATAAAACATGGAAATGACCAATTTGGTCCCTGAATATCTTTTCAACCCAATGAAAAATGACAAGGAAACGAAAAAAAATGATTTGATCCTTGAATGCCAACAACAAGTACATATTGGTACTTGAACTTTTCAACCAATGGCAAATTGGTCCTAAAAAATTACAATTTAGTGTCGATTTGATCCTTTAAACGTCTTAATGACAAAATAGTTTTATAAATCTTAACAGCAGAATGTAATTCTTGCTCTTTTTATACGAAAAACTAAATTAAAATCTTGATTGTTTTAAGGATCAGATTGCCATCGGTTTGACCTGATTGAGGGTCATCTTTGCTGGATAATCAGACAGGGAGTATACTGTTGAGCTGTACATGTAGAAAGTACAGTTATACTCACTACTTGTCTTTTCGTTCTTGGAATAGGGGAGGTTGTCCATATGATGATATTCTCAAGTTCCTCTTTGTTAGTTCCTTCGGTTTCTGGCATTAATTATTTTTCTTTGGAATTTTGTTCTGCTTACAGGAATCTCCACGTCGCAGAGCCTCTGAAACAAATATCGATCTCTCTGAATGTGCCAAAAAAGGAATAGCAGGTGGGCAATTGGATTAGTAATTACTGTCACCTTTTCCGCCATTCAATTTGTGCTAAGTATTTGTTGCTCTCTTATGACCTGGCATTGCATTAGTGAAACCGCGTAGAGGGGATGCACTTCTTTTCTTCAGTCTCCTCACAAATGCTACCCCAGACACTAGCAGTCTCCATGCTGGATGCCCTGTGATCGAAGGTGAAAAATGGTCGGCAACAAAGTGGATTCACGTAGACTCATTTGACAAGACGGTGGGAGATGGAGGGGACTGTTCTGATCGACATGTAAGCTGTGAGAGATGGGCTTCCCTCGGAGAATGCACTAACAATCCCGAGTATATGATTGGATCTTCAGACCTTCTTGGCTACTGTAGGAAGAGCTGCAAGGCATGTTAGAAATTCTTCTACTCAATGCTTTTCCAGGATCTACATCTCGTCTCTACCACGGGTTTCAGATTTCAACTACTTCTGCATCATTCTAATGCTGTTGCCCTTTCAATCAGTGTTCTACCACCATCTCAATCTCCTCACTTCAAATGGAAGAATTCAGTTCTTATTTTGTATGTACGAGAAGATATGACAAATTCAAATTAATTTATTATTATTATTATCTTGATTTTATAATTAGAAATTATTTTGCAACGTCTATTTTGATATTTGCAAAATAAAATTAGAACGTGTAAATCACTTTACACATTGTGAAACTAATGAGAGCAGTATTTTTCATTACCAGACATCTTGAGACACAATATTAAAACAAGCTAGGGTGAGAGGAATGGCATCTCTTCTCAATGAGGCTAAAAAGAGAGGATTTAGAGTCAGACTCCACAACGAGTCTCTTAAAAACCATATTTCTTAGCTAGATAGAAAGACGATAAAAAGATTTCCCTTGTTCGGGATATTGAAGTAGTATCCCACAATGAAATTTCCGTTAAAGACATTTAACTAAATAAATAACACTCACATTTATAATAAAATAAAATAGTACACGGGTAGCAACATAGTAATTATTATACTTTTATAATAATTACAGTAAACATTATAATCTTTTAATTAATTGATAATGTAAAGAATTTGATGTTAATACTACATGTCTGTTAAACTCATAAAAATATGTAATTAAAAATACAACTGGTGGAGGATTTTCTTAAAAAAGAAAATACTAAAACATAAATATGCCTGTTTAGTTGATCTTTCAACAACTATTTGTTGGAGATGCTCAATCATCATCCGGCAAAACAGTATTTGACAATGAAGAAGCGTTGAAACTTAACCAGAGAAGAAACAAGAGCAAGACAATCTCAATAAGCAATTTTGATGTAATGTATCAAGAAATAAAATATCATGAACTAAAATAAGTAAATACTCAATATAAGAAAATTATGCCGATTCAATATAATTAAGAGGATTTTTAAAAACATTCTTATTCAATTATTTTGCAAGAACTATTAATTAAATCGTTAGTGACAGAAAGAGGACTCAACAATGAATGGAGAAGCGAAGAGTACAAGAGAAGGGATACAGTTGTGATCTTATATATATACGCTGAGTTATGGGAATCAAGTGTCCTAAAATGAAGACATACTGTCGTAGAACAAAGAATACACGACATTTGCCACAAGAATTGATCATTAAAATCTTGTTAAGGTTGCCGGTGAAGTCTCTTGTTCGATTCAAGTGTGTGTGTAAGTCATGGCTCTCCCTGATCTCTGATTCACACTTTTCTCTCTCACATTTTGAACAAACTGCCACACGCACAGAGAGACTTGTGTTCTTCGAGCCTTCAGCTCCCGAAGTCCGATCCATAGACGTCAACGCACCCCTTTATGACGACTCTGCTTCTGCTGTATTAAACCTCAACTTTTTGCCCCCAAAACCTTATGATGCCCGAATCCGAGGTTCCTGCAGGGGTTTCGTACTTTTGGAGTGTTGTCAAAGTCTCTGGTTGTGGAATCCATCCACTGGGGTCCACAAACAACTATCTTCCTCACCTACTATGCCCAACAAGGATCCCATGCTTCTGACATTTCTCTTCGGTTTTGGGTATGATTCTTCAACGGATGACTACTTGGTTGTGAAAGTGTTGCGCATGGCATTCTCATGTGTTAGTGGTAACCGTGTGGAAATTTTGTCGCTAAGAGCTAATGCTTGGAAAGAGATTGAGGGTATTCATTTCTCGTATTTGAACTGCTTTAATGATATGAAAGTTGGGTTGCTCTTCAACGGTGCTCTTCATTGGGTGGTTAGTCGTTATGATTTAGGAAAGAACGTTATTGTTGTGTTTGATTTAAGAAAAAGGAGTTTTTCAGAGATACCTCTTCCACGTGAATTTGATTGGGACTTTAACACTTGTGATTTGGTGGTACTTGGAAAAATTCCCAGGCTATGTGTTGTAGGGTGTTGCTCTCCAGCAGAATTATGGGTGATGGAAGAATACAAAGATCCCTCATCTTGGACTAAGACTATTGTTGTGTCTGTTGATGACATTCCCACTAAGTACTTCTCTCCAATTTGCTCTACAAAATGTAATGATATTGTTGGGATAGATGGGAGTACTGGATTGGTAAAATGCAGTGACAAGGGACAAGTGCAAGAGCATAGATATTGGAGCAGTTCGTATAGATCCGAGGTGGCTGTCTATAAAGAGACTCTGGTTACACTCCTGTCACAGAGGCGATTCTGTTTCAGTCCATATACATTGCAGGTGGCTGTGTATACAGAGTCTCTACATTCACTTCCCTATGAATGTTAGAAATACAAATGTGAGTCTAAATCTCACATTGAATAGAATTAAGAAAGTAGAGCATTATATAAGGATAAAGATTTATAAACTTATTGTCTTAAGGTTTTGGGTTGAGAGTGGTATCAATTTCTTATTTGGTTGGACTCAGGTCTTATTGGTGTTGTATCTCCCTAGTGAAACCTACCTAACAAGTCTGTAAACCTAACAGTGACAACCACCATGGTGAACAAAATTCTTCTGCTGTAATAAAGCATACAGTTCTTACGAATTTATGAACTCAGTTTTCTTGCTGTTTGTCCATGAATAAAGAATCAGTTATTAACATGTTACAGCAGCTAAATTCTTCATTATGGCTTTGATTTTTAAAAGAAAAGACCATTAAGAATAATTCACAGACATGATTTTCCAGCCCTACAATTTTGGTTTCATTCTTATTTTGTTTTTTTCTATTATGTATTCTGTTATTTGTCCTCAGGACATGATGCGTTATTCTTATTTTTCCTTTTGTCATCTTGTATATTTTGACTCCTGATAAGTAAAAGGGACAGAACAAATTCTTCCAATTTCTCTATCTCTCGTGTTCTTTCTCAACCTTTACCTTTCTTTTCTTTTCCTTTTATAGTATCAAAGTCATGGGTTTGAACCTATTTTAACTAGATTCGTTATTTTGTTGGATCTATCGTGCTATTCCCTGTTGAACCCCAGTTAGATCTTTCATTAATCTATTAATGTCTAGTCTTACACAAAAAATATATTAATCGGTTTGAAGGAGTGTGTTGGAGAGTTTTACATGGAGTCAAGATAAGGTGGGTTTATGTGTTTATAGTAAGCATAAGCCTCTCCTATGTTTATCGAGATAGAGTTAGGTTTAAACTAACTTACTAACTTTTGCGATTTTTGTGCAATTCACGAAGTTGGTTTACGCAGCATTGTTTGTATCTCTTGCCTTACTCCTTCCTCTTCTTTCTTTCTTAGTTTTAAGGTCTGAAAGTTATGTCAGGATTCTTGAAATCAAATGTTTGATTAGATGATGCCTTTGATTGGAACCTAAAAAATTGCGAACGATCTTGTGTAAACAGTTTGCTATAAATTCACAATTAGGAAAATGAAGTTTGTTAAAAAATTGTGACTTACAAACAGTTTGCAAAAAAAGTTTTAATTACTCTTTCCCGCTTTAACACAAAATTAAGAACATGAAGACCCTCCCTGAAAATGAAACCTACATATGCACATTGGATTGACCCACACCCCGATGATGTAGTGATAATATTTTCTCTCTTTTTTTCTGAAGTCCAATGAAATGGTAAAATGAACGTAACACATGAACACGAGTTATCTCACTCTCGAAGTTAGAACTTTATATCCTTGCATGTGTTTGTCAAGTCTTGAAATTTGTCTTAATTGATAAATCATCAAAATCCAAATCGTCTGTTTTTCTAATTTTCGTAAAATAAGAGAATATGATGAAATGAGAAGTATGAAAGATTATGGATAGAAATGATATAGGGAGATAAAAGGTGGTGGGGTCGGTGATTCTGCAAGAAAGCAAAAGACTTGATAGGAATAAAAGAGTATACGGGCCAAGCAGAAAGAGATGGTAGACGTGCACCAACAGCAACTGGACCTTGGATTTGCACCACTATTTCTCAAAAATCTCTTTCAATTTCTGCATTATTTATTCATCTACACTTCTCTTCGATTGAGCAGTAACATTAACTAGCATCTCATAACATAACAAAACGTAGTAGCTTGTGTTGTGTGAGGGTCAAAGGCAAAAAAAAAAAAAAAATGGAGGTGGATCAGATGCAGAGGCAGTACTTGGACTACACCAAATCCTTGTTCTTGGAGGTAAGGCAGATAAACAGTGTGTGTGCAATAAATTCAGAATTAATTCTGGTGTTGTTTTCAGTAGCTGATTTTGTGGTTCTTGTTTTCTTACGTGTGGTGAGAGAAGGGGTTCTTGGATGGTCAATTTCTACAACTTCAGCAGCTACAAGATGAGAACAACCCGGACTTTGTAGTTGAAGTTGTCTCTCTTTTCTTTGAAGATTCTGAGAGGCTTCTCAATGACCTTACCTTTGCTCTGTGAGTTTGCTATCTTCTAAGTTCTAACCCTCCTCTTAGTGGATTAGGAAAAGTGAATGATCTTCCATCTTCTTGTGCAGAGAACAGAAAAGTATTGACTTCAAAAAGGTTGATGCTCATGTTCACCAGCTGAAGGGTAGCAGCTCAAGGTATTATCACTTTTCTATGGATCCAATCCAACCATAAGAATCTGAACAACAAGAGACCTGTTTTTGCAATTAAATTGTCTTTTTTGTTTTGCAACATCTGTGTTCTTGTTGATTCATGAAGAATTGGAGTAACATACTAACAGACTATGGATTTTAGATATTAGCCTTAGTAGAAAAAAGAGGTGGTGACAATTCGTTTGTGTTATAAACTTTGGCTGAGACAAATTTTCTGTCTGGCCACAGCATAGGAGCTCAGAGGGTAAAGAATTGTTGCATTGCTTTCCGCAACTTCTGTGAGGAACAGAACATAGACGCGTAAGTTCTTTATCTTTATACAACTTTTTCATATTTCAAATTTTTAGACTCATGAAGAGTAGCACAAGAGTTTGAATAACATCAACAAGGCCTAGTTTCTAGCTTTGGTCACAGTTTTATATGTTAATTATGATTGCTGCAGGTGCCTCAGTTGTCTGCAACAAGTAAAGCAAGAGTACTGTCATGTGAAGAATAAGCTTGAAACAATGATCAGGGTAACGATAACGAAAACTCTAGCTGAAGAACATTCTGTATAGTTCAGATTTGTAATTTGTGTTCTTTTTATTTGGTGCAGCTTGAGCAACAGATAGTGGCAGCTGGCGGGTCAATTCCAATGATGGAATTTAGTTTCTAAGGATGTGTGTGAATTTGTAGAGAAGGGAGACAAGAGTATTTTGTGATCCACTTGTTTTGGTGAAAATTCTCTTTAATGTTGTGTGTCTGATGAATGTATGGGTTTCCATAAACATATATAAGTTCCTTTCTATCTAGTTTGATTGTTTTCACAATAAGATCTTCTCTTTCTTTTTTTCTTTTCTACCTAGGGAGACAAATGTTGTGCATCAAATTGTACAATCGATACATTACTAGATGTTTAAATTCTTGAATCCAAATTGATATTAAGAAAACAAAAGTTATTTCTATTAAAAAATGGATTATAAATCTATATTTAACTTAGTGTAATGAATAAAAAAAAGGTTAAAAAATGTAAGTGACAAATATGTTTTCTCTTTTAATGGAATAGAATACAAACCTTATCAAACACCTTAATATAGATAAGTTTAACTAATTTCAAGAGTAGAAATGAGGTAAGGTGGGGGTTTTTTGGAGTGGCGAGTGGTTTTGTAGTTATTATTCGTTACATGGACTTTTGTTAGATTTGCTTTGATTGATTTAAAGAAAGTAAGACCAGGTAAAGTGTTTGGAATATTTGGGTGGGGCAAGATCCTAGATTAGTGACAATGTTGTCATTATGTGGAAAATGTAGCATAAGTTATTTGTTGGCACATTCACTTGTGGGTTAAAAAATATAGTGGTTGAAGATTGTGCAGATATAAAGTCACTTTATTTTGGAATATGAAACTGGGGAGGGACAGCTGAAAATTCTTTTAAATTGGTGTTCAAGATAAGGGGAATCCTGAAAAGATATGATGCTTCTTCACTTGTCAGATCAAATCCTATGGTATTATCCGTGTCTCAAACCTAACGTGGGAATACATCATTTATATTAAGAATAAATAATTTTGTTAGAATATTGAGGATAAAAATTAAAATAGTGCATGAATAGGTATTAAAGTTACTGGACAGAACTGTATACTTTTTGGTTTATAGCAGTGTATTTGGTTATAAAACTGTTTACTAATACACACTTGGCCAAGTTACATTTTAGCAAATGAAAAATTAAATCATTTTAGCAATTCATATTTTATGATAAGTTAGAGCAATAACAGACAAATTAGTCTTTGATAGCTTTTTTTTTTCTTCATTACTCAAAGTTGAACGCGATAGCAATCAAGAAGCAATTGATCTAAAAACTAGATTGGAATGTGTTTAAGATTTCACGTTAAAGTAAAGATATGATAAATCTCGCATCTAAATTATTTATATCAAGTTATGTTTAAGCTTCACTTAGTAAACAGTGATGTAATGATCTCTAATTCTAACTGAGGATGACTCCATCTTCTCCGTTGTTCCTCAAAACTCCCTATCTTAGCTGACTGCTCCTCTTGGCCAAGCTTGTTTGCATATAAATTATAGTAAGCTTTGGTATCCACAGTCGTTAAAATTCTCACTAATTTTCCATCTTTTTCATCCACCACAACTTTTCCATCACTTGATTCATTGCCATCAGCCAAGACTTTAATGGGCTTCTCCTCAAATTTTGGATCAAGACCTGAATAGCTATCACCCAAGACAACTGCGCCTAGAATTTCTCCCAAGAACGTGCCCTGCAAACACAAAGGACTTAAATAGTGGAAACAAGAACTAATCTTCTCTAATCTATCTTTTTCTAATGCAATTTCTTAACGTTTTCTAATCACAAATTTAGAGAGGTTAAGATGCGAAAAGCTAGAAAGAAAAAAACCGTGAGCTGGAGTTATACCATATGCTGATACATGGTATGAGATTGCTTTAAATGGTGTAGCCTTGACAGCAGACGCTTGGAAAACACGGCCTCTGGTGTTCTTGGTGTCCTACGCAACTCGTCTATAATGGCTGAAAACGAACTTGCTCTGCGCTGGGTATTGAGTGGAATGAGTGTGATGTTAACTTCTGATTCAAACACTGTCTTGGCTGCTAAAGGATCCAAGAACATGTTGAATTCAGCATATTGGTTGGAAGGAACTGAAAATATATTTCCCTTGTCATTGACAGTGCTGCTAATGTGTCCACCAACGACATATACATCCTGCGACATTTTGGAATGGTTATTCCTTGTTATGATGCTATCAGTACAATACACATATCTTAATCATTCGAGGAAAAATGTTAAATGCAGAATCAAATGTTTCCTTTTGGCTAATATTACCAAAATGACTAGAACTTTTTTTCTAGGGGGTACTCTCAAGGCACTTCCACAGTAGGTAATTGTTCTTGCTGATATATACAACTATTTCAAATAGATGATAACTAATACATACTGTAATTCACCTGAATTCTTGAGCTTATGTTTTTCATCGATACAACCTTTGCCAGATTAGTCAAGGGTCCATTAGTCAGCACTGTAATCTTAGACCCTGGTTTAGTTTTTTGTAATATAGACTCCCAAACATCCAAGGCCAGTGGTTGTCTGAGGTCAGGGTGATCAGTATCCCGGGGAGCTCCAAAATTCACAGAATTCTCTGCTGTATACCTGAAATGGTTAGTGTGTTAGCCAGTTGCTGGAAACAAACACTGGAAATATTTAAGTGCGAGGAAACTAATATATAACCTTGTTACAAGGTATCCAAGTTACAAAATGCATGACACACTTAACAAAGGTTACGCAACAATTGAATGAAATATTATAATAATACTCTATTCAAGCAAAATAATTCTTTCATCATATTGTGTCCCAAATAACACGGTTCATTTCTGCATGACATATATTTCATTATTTCTCTACTTCCAATAGCAGCTTCCATTCCACTTGGCCTACATGATTTCACTAACTTCTGATGCATTCTAATGCTGATAAACAATACATTCAAAGCCATAAAAGTAACTGAAAATCACCTTCGTGGGCTGCGTGGCAGATCACGAGCAAGACCATAAAGAGTGTCAGAGTCCAGTAACCCCCCACTTCCATGGGGAATGGCTTTTATATACTTGCATTCTCCAACAGCTGCAAATATTGGATCTGCTTGATTCATTGCAAAAAGATCTCCAAGACCAACTGGGATATCGTCACGACCCATCATGTGCAGTAAGTCATAGATGGAATCTATTGTTGCTGCATTAGTCCATCCAGTAGGACTCACAATGATTGCCTGAGTGCAATTGCGTATATATTTCAACATAATATTCAACTTCTTAAGAATTTAAGTGTAAATCAAATATACAATTAAGAATGAAAAAATAAGAATACCTTAAGGTCGATTACTTGAACAGGCACTTTTAGGAGGTAAAATAAAGCAAGAAAATCTCCTGCACTCATGTCCATGTCAAACACAACAGGTTTCCCCAGTGTTTTATTTTGAAAATTTGGTTTGTAAGTTACTTCTTTGTAATAAGGAAACTGTGTGGTGAAGTTGAACCTCCCTGAATTTTGTGGATCCTTCAGAACCTTTCATTCGACACAATACAAAAATTCAGATTCAGATACACTTTCCATTTTTAGAATCCGTTCATATAGTCAGAGCAGAAATAAATATTATTCAGTTTTCCTTACACGCCATGATAGAACAGTGTGATTCATAAATCTTGAAAGATGTTTGAACAATATAGTAAGAAATCAACCATACATTCAAGAAGCTTGTGAAATATTCTCTGTCAAGTTTGCTCCTAACATCTTTGTTAGGCTTTGCTTTTGTGGCAACAAGTACCCTCACTGAGTCTGGACCACTTACCTCTTTAGTGTAACCATCCTGTGTATAGAACATGTTTCAGTACATAACACATTAACATTTACTATATGTAAGTGTGGAAGTGGACGTAACAAATTGAAGTTGCAATCCAAAAGGGAAAGTAACAATTACCTGACATCTACCTTTCCCATTTTTCACAAAGCAAAGTGGATCTCTAAGTCCTTGTTGAACATGACCACTATGCACCCCACCTTTCTCTAGATTGAACTTAGGAACTCTTCGGCCATCAAAAAAAGGGTTAGAGCCATCGGATACCCCATAAGGTTTGTTTGAAGTTATTACAGTTATGTTCATATACTCCATTTCAGCAAATTCATTTTCTCCATTATGGTTATTGGGTTTACTCATGATTGAGCCGGCTATACCAGCGGCAAAAGAGTCCCACATAAAATAATTCTGCCAACAACGAATTCGTATTAGTATGAAGAGTAGTAATTTTGCAATATTCACCAAACAAAGTGGGTTCAGTTGTTGACAACTGAAAATAATAGGCATGCATGTCTTCATTAAGAAATTACCGAATAGAATTGGTCGTCAAACCAAGTATCACGAGCCATTTTCAAGGATTTGAAACAGTACTGTGCCTCGTATGTGTCTTGGCTCTTTTCAAATTCATCAAAGAAATCTTTAGTGATGGGGATTGTGTTTGTTGCATCCAGAGGAACAAGAGTGACAGGAATTCCAGAATGAATCACCTAAATATCCAGATATTATCTGGTCACCAACATATTTTTTTATATGACTTCAATCAACTAAATAGAGATTATATAATGGCTCCTCCACAAAAGATTCTAACATCAATAAAAAATGTTGAAATAATTTTTTGAGTTTTGAGATGAGAAGATAAAAGTGTGGTTTTATGCATAAGAAAATGTGTATCTGACCTGGTATGCTGCAAAAGGGTCTCCGAATATATTGAATTCTGCAAAAGGGTTAGTATTGTAGTCTGTGTACATGTTGCCACAGTCACCACACTGGCCAGCCACGCAGGAAGATGAAGCATTCTTAGGACAACAACCTGTTGGGTTGCTTGACCTTACACCCCCACCCATTATATATATACGCTCCACGTTCTTTTTCAGGTGCGGGTTATTCATTAGGAAGATTCCAATGTTTGTGTGTGCTCCAATCACAAGCAGTGTTATCGGACCAGAAGATATTTTTTCAATCAACACTTCCTGTGCACTTGCTTGTTGCATTGGTCTGTATTTCCTACTTCCCTAATTTCATTCTACAATTATCAACCAAATCTCTAAACTCACAATTAATCATGCTCTAAACATAATTAATCATTAAATAAGTATAATTTGAATTTTACACACCTGTGGTAGGAAAGCTTTCCTGAGACCATAATTGGCATCAATGTCCAAACGCCCTCCAACACCAATAGGAATGGCTTGCCTGTACCTGCAATCTCCTACTGTTGTCATTCCCTGATTCAAGAGAATAATAATCCTTAAAACACATGCACATAAATTCCTTTTTTCCATATAATATAATTTGGACCATTTTAAATAATACAAAAGTTTTTCTAACTACACATAATAATCTCATATTCTTTAAAAATCAGAACAAAACTATCATGAAACTCTCAACTCCATGGAGATAATACTGCAAATATAATTTTACTGTATCAACCGAGATGAAGTCTAGCCATTCCATTTACAAACACATTTTTCCTTTTTATACAATTTGTCACCTTACTTATAAATGTGACAGTTGAGCAAATTCTGACTTAATTATGTTGTCCTTTTCAACAGTATCCCAGGTATTTAAGGAAACTTAAGGGTTGCAAAAGGTAAATAAATGATATAAGGTAAGAAACCTGTTCTATGATCGGAAGATATCCACCAACATTAGGGAGTATGGTACCATTTTGGAGTATTCCACCCTCACCGCCAACTCCAACTGCAACATCGTCTCGATCCATCATGTATAGCAAATCATAAATTTGATTAACACCATGTCCACCACTGGTCCAAGCATTTGCATTTATGGTTATGGCCTGAAAATGTTACCACCACACACTAAAAATACCTTCATAACTAGTTCATAAACAAATTAGGAAATTATTTTCAAACCATGTTTTACCCAAATACTTCCTTCAAGAGGATATAATATAATCTTTCTTTCTTTTACTTTTTAGTTTATTACTTTTATACTTGAGTATAAATCACCAGAATGTTGATTAATTTCAGTGATCAATAAAGTAGTACTTAACAAAATACTACTTTATTTGGAAAGGAATTCAAGAAATGTATCATTTGTTTGGTACAAGAAGTTTACAGTACAGGAGGCTTTCTGGGAATTGATTTCATATTATTTGTGAGGGTTGTGTGTGTATTTGATCTGTGGTGATTTATAGGAAATTTTGAAAGAGAACACGCACAATAAGGTGGGAAGAAAATAGTGAATTTGTGGAATAATTTACCCTCATATTCAATATTTATTTTTTTAAAATAATTATATTTGTTAGTTTTATTTATTTATTTTATAAATATTAGTGTAAACACATACGCACGCATGCATTTTTTAAATATATGTGGTATTATATTAGTAAATGATATTGTAATATTATTAAGTTAATATATAAAATAAAATTATATTTATTAAAAATAAAATGAAATATAGAAGAAAAGATGAAAAAATAACAGTTAATAAATAAGAAAAAAAAAAGCAGAGATAGACGATTTTATAAAAAATTAATAAAAATAATAATCATTTTTTAAAATTTAATAAATAATTATATTTTAAAGAATAAAATTGAAATTTTGAAATATGAACAAAAAATTTGTATATATTGTTATAGATTATTAAAATTACTAAATAATATTTTAAAATATTAATATATTTAAGAAATAATTTTTTTCCCAACTATTTTTTATATCAAATCGTATAAAACTAAAAGAAAACACATTTGAAAGCAATTTTACATTAAACTGAAAAAAAAAACTTTTCTAAGTATTAATTCAATAAAATCAATCTCATGCAGACAGATAATTTCCTATTCTAATTCATTATGTTTCAATTAAATCAAAATACTTTTCTCCATTCACTTTTTATTCAAATTATATAAAATCAATCATTCATATTTTACACTCCCTGCCCAAAAAAGGAGTAAAGTAAACCATTTGAAAGATACAGACAAATAAGAAAAGCAAAAAAAAAAAAGTATAATGTGACATGAAAAAGATATATATTTAAATATCCAAAAATCTTAATCCTTGTGTAAGAATTGATAAAAGTTCTCGCAGGCCACTCCTAGGATTAAGACTATCGGCAACTGGGAAGGCATGCCTGTTCTATTTAAAATTAAATTAAAAAAAAATAACTCATCAATAAGCTTTTATTTTGGTAATAAAAGACTCTTCAATATTTTGGTTGGGAAGAAATGAATGAATGAATGATTGACAAAGAAGAAAGAATTCGGAAGAAGAAAGAGATGTGTTTTATTATTTTGATAGAAGACTTACCTCCAATTTAAACTGTGATGTGTTGAGTTTGATAAGATAGAGAAGAGCAAATAAATCATCAGTGCCAACATCTGTATCCACCAGAATCCGATGAGGCTTTCCCTCCACACAGCCTCCTACAATCAACAACACCACTGCTACTGCTACCAACATTCTCACCATCCTTTAAACAAACACCATACCTGCAACTGTTGAATTTGAAGAAGCATAGTACCATTACCAAAAAGACAGTTGAATTTGAGGAAAGGAATAGCACCGCTTGCACAACAAATCCTTATTTTTTGTGGGTCTTGTTTTCTTACCTATGGTGAGAGAAGGGCAACCGGAACTTTTTTGTTTGAAGTTGTGTTGTGTCTCTTTTGTTTGAAGATTCCGAGAGGCTTTTCAATGACCTTACCTTTGCTATGTGAGTTTGCAATTGTAATGGGTGTGGATTCAAAACAAGGGGAAATAAGAAATTGAATAAATAAACAATATGCTCTGTGATATGCATTGTTTCTCAAGAGTTTCTTACAGTGGGAGTGATGGCTACTGTAGCAAAAATTACAGAGAGGAGATGCACAGAAGAAAACTACAAAGGAAACGTCAAAGACTGCAGAGGAAAGAATTAGAGAGAAGGAGCAGAATCATACCCTCCCTGGTGTTCTCTCCCCTAATCAACTTTTAATATTGCTGACCAGAACACTCATACCTATTCAATCTTGTGTTTGCTATTTTCCGTCTTGAACTTTTTCTCCCTTTTTTATATGCATCAGAACCCACGTGTCAAGCCACAATTTCTGCCTCTTTTACCCCTGGTCTTACGGTCCTTCTAACCCTCCCCTAAGTGGCTTAGGAAAAGTGCACGATTTCACCTTCTTGTGCAGACAACAGAAAAGTATTAAACTTCAAAAAAGTTGATGCTCGTGGGTAGCAGCTCAAGGTATTATCACTTTTCTATGGACCCAACCCTAATAATCTGAACAAAAAGACACCCTGTTTTTGCAATTAAGTTGTATTTTTTGTTTTGCAACATCTGTGTTCTTGTTGATTCATGAAGAATTCCAGTAACATACTAACAGACTATGCATTTTAGATGTTAGTCTTAGTAGAAAAAAATTGGTGGTGTCAATTCGGTTTCGATTATAAACTTTGGCTGAGATAAATTTTCTGTCTGGCCACAGCATTGGGGCTCGGGGTAGAGAATTGTTGCATTGCTTTCTGCAACTTTTGTGAGGAACATGAAATAGACGCTTAAGTTATTTATCTTCAGACAACGTATTAAATTTTAGACTCCTAAAGGGTAGCTCAAAAGTTTGAATAACATCAACAAGGCCTAATTTCTAGCTTTGGTCACAATTTTATATATTACAATTGCTGCAGGAGCCTCAATTGTCTGCAACAGGTGAAGCAAGAGTAGTGCCATGTCAAGAATAAGCTCGAAACACTGATCAGGGTAATGATTACAAAAACTTTAGCTGAAAAACATTCTGATTTGTAACTTATGCGTTTTTTTAATTTGGTGCAGTATGGATTTTCATAAACAGATATATGTTCCTTTCTATCTAGTTCACAATAAGACCTTCTCTTTAACTTTTTTTTGTCCACTTAGGGAGACAAATTCTGTGCATCAAATTGTACAATCGATATATTTATTAGATGTTTCAATTTTTGAATCCACTTTGATATTAAGAGAGCAAAAATTATTTCTATCAAAAAACGGATTATAAATCTATATTTAACATAATCTGATGGAAAAAAACAAGACATTTAAAAAGGTAAGTGACAAATATCTTTTCTCTTTTAATGGAATAGAATATAAACCTTATCAAATCCCTTAAATTGATATAGAGAAGTTAAATCAGTTTAAGGGTGGAAGTGAGGTAAGGTGGAGTTTTTTTGGAGTGGTAAGTGGTTTTGTAGTTATTATTCGTTACATTGTCTTTTGTTAGATTTCCTTTGATTGATTTTATGCAACTAAGACCAGGTAAAGTGTTTGGAGAATTTGGGTGGGGCAAGATCCTAGATTAGTGTCAATACTGTCATTACATGGTAAATGTAGCATAAGTTACATTCTTTCGTGCAGATATAAAATTACTTTATTTTGGAAGATGAAAGTGGGGAGGGACAGCTGAAATTTTTCTTAAATTGGTATTCAAGACAAGGGGAATCCTGAAAAGATATGATGCTTCACAGCTCAAATCTCTCCTATGGTAGTAATATAACTATAGAGCTATTTTCTAAAAGCATAAAGGTTTTGTAATCCGTTTTATTCTTTTCTGCTGACTGTACTTAGATCTCTATTTTATAGTGCAGTTGCTTCAACTACTGAAGTTATACTACAAGATATTCCATAATTGGTATACATGCTCAGAAATCACAAGTTAGTGAGTTCTCATTAATCTGAAATTGAAGGAGCAAGATTCGGCATCCTCCAAGACACTTTTTTTTTCTTCATTGCTCAAAGTTGAACGCGGTAGCAATTAAGAAGTAAAAAGTAGATTGAAATTTGTCTAAGATTTTGCGTTATCCAGAGATATGATATACATTGTCTCATTGATCTAGTTTAATGAGATTGAATTAGAAATAAATTCCACTTTCTAGACAAAGTGAAGTGATGATCTCTAATTTTAATTGTGAGGAGAACTCCATCTTCTCCGCTGTTCCTCAAAGCTACTTATCTTGGCTGACTGTTCCTTAAGACCAAGCTTGTTTGCATACAAACTTTGGTAAGCTTTGGCATCTACACTGCTTAAAATTCTCACTAATTTTCCACCTTTTTCATCCACCACAACTTTTCCATCACTTGATTCATTGCCATCAGCCAAAATTTTAATGGGCTTCTCCTCAAATTTTGGGTCAAGACCTGAATAGCTATCACCCAAGACAACTGCGCCTAGAATTTCTCCCAAGAACGTGTCCTGCAAACACAAAGGACTCAAATAGTTGAAACAAGAACTAATCCTATCTAATCTACTTTTGTCTAATGCAATTTCTAAACGTTTAATCAATCATTTGGTTCTTACATCTGCAGCACAAACTTTTTGTCTTAATCTTTGTATCTAAATCCTCCATATTTTTATTCTTTTACTGACATATTTTTAGGTTTAGTTCTTCTATCTACATTTCGAGTTAACACAACAAAATTAGCAAAACATCCAAATTCCCTATTTCATAGTGGTCTTACACTGAAAATAAAAATAAACATATACTCCTATAGGAACTAAATTGGAATCACCATTCATCTTAAGAGGAATTCTGTTAAAATGATTCTAAAGTTGATTATTCTCCTTTTTGTGTCACACGTTTTGTGAAGTTTAAGCATAACTTATGAGGTTAAGATGTGAAAAGCTAGAAAGGAAAAGGCTGTGGACAGGATTTTGTACCATATGCTGATATATGCTATGAGATTGCTTTAAACGGTATAGGCTTGACAGCAGACGTTCGGAAAACACAGCCTCTGGTGTTCTTGGTGTTCTACGCAATTCGCCTATAATGGCTGAAAATGAACTTGCTCTGCGCTGGGTATTGAGTGGAATGAGTGTGATGTTAACTTCTGATTCAAACACTGTCTTGGCTGCTAAAGGATCCAAGAACATATTGAACTCAGCATATTGGTTGGAAGGAACTGAAAAGATATTTCCCTTGCCATTGACAGTGCTGCTAATGTGTCCCCCAACTACATATACATCCTGCAACGTTTTGAAATTGTTATTCCTTGCTCCGCTGCTATCAGTCCAATACGCATATTTTAATCATTCGTGGGAAAAATGTTAAATGCAGAATCAAATGTTTCCTTTTGGCTAATTTTACCAAAATGACTACAATTTTTTTTCTGGAGTTACTCTCGAGCCACTTTCATAGCAGCTAATTCTTCTTGCTGATATACGCAACTATTTCAAATAGATGGTAACAGATACATACCATAACTCACCTGAATTCTTGAGCTTATGTTTTTCATCGATACAACCTTTGCCAGATTAGTCAAGGGTCCATTAGTCAATACTGTAATCTTAGACTCCGGTTTAGTTTTTTGTAATATAGACTCCCAAACTTCCATGGCCAGTGGTTGTCTGAGTTCAGGGTGATCTGTGTCCCTAGGAGCTCCAAACTTCACAGAGTTCTCTGCTGTATACCTGAAATGGTTCGTGCGTTAGCCAGTTGCTGATAACAAACACTGGAAATATTTAAGTGCGAACAAGCCAGTATATAACCTTGTTACGAGTTATCAAAGGTACAAAATGCATAAACACTTAACAATGGTTACGCAAGAATTTTGATGCATTATAATGTTGATACGCAATACATTCAAAGCCATAAAGGTAACAGAAAAACACCTTCGTGGGCTGCGTGGTAGATCACGAGCAAGACCATAAAGAGTGTCAGAGTCCAGTAATCCCCCACTTCCATGGGGAATGGCTTTTATATACTTGCATTCTCCAACAGCTCCGAATACTGGATCCGATTGATTCATTGCAAAAACATCTCCAAGACCAACTGGGATATCGTCACGACCCATCATGTGAAGTAAGTCATAGACGGAATCTATTGTTGCTGCATTAGTCCATCCTGTTGGGCTCACAATGATTCCCTGAGTGCAATTGCGTAAATATTTCATCATAATATTGAACTTCTTAAGAACTTAAGTGTAAATCAAGAAACAACAAAAAATGAAAAAATAAGGATACCTTAAGGTCGATTACTTGAACAGGCACTTTTAGGAGGTAAATTAGAGCAAGAAAATCTCCTGCACTCATGTCCATGTCAAACACAACAGGTTTCCCCAGTGTTTTATTCTGAAAATTTGGCTTGTAAGTTACTTCTTTGTGATAAGGAAACTGTGTGGTGAAGTTGAACCTCCCTGAATTTTGTAGATCCTTCAGAACCTTTCATTCGACACAATACAAAAAATCAGATTCATATACACTTGCCACTTTTAGAATCCGTTCATATAGTCAGAGCACAAATAATTGATATTCAGTTTCCTTACACGCCATGATAAGAACAGTCTGATTCATAAATCTTGAAAGAAGTTTGAACAATATAGTAAAAAATTTACCATACATTCAAGAAGCTTATGAAATATTCTCTGTCAAGTTTGCTCCTAACATCCTTGTTAGGCTTTGCTTTTGTGGCAACAAGTACCCTCACTGAGTCTGGACCACTAACCTCTTTTGTGTAACCATCCTGTGTATAGAACATGTTTTCAATACATAAGACATTAACATTTACTATATGTACGTGTGAAAGTGGATGTAACAAATTGAAGTTGCAATCCAAAAGGGAAAGTAATAATTACCTGACATCTACCTTTACCATTTTTCACAAAGCAAAGTGGATCTCTAAGTCCTTGTTGAACATGACCACTATGCACCCCACCTTTCTCTAGATTGAACTTAGGAACTCTTCGGCCATCAAAGAAGGGGTTAGAGCCATCAGATACTCCATAAGGTTTGTTTGAAGTTATTACAGTTATGTTCATATACTCCATTTCAGCAAATTCATTTTCTCCATTTTGGTTATTGGGTTTACTCATGGTTGAAACTGCTATACCAGCTGCGAAAGAGTCCCACATGAAATAACTCTGCCAACAATTAATTGGTATTAGTATGAAGAGTAGCTACTTTACTTTGCAATATTCATCAAACAAAGTCGGTTCAATTGTTAGCAACTGAAAACAATAGGCATGCATGGCTTCATCAAGAAATTACCGAAAAGAATTGGTCGTCAAACCAAGTATCACGAGCCATTTTCAAGGATTTGAAACAGTACTGTGCCTCGTATGTGTCTTGGCTCTTTTCAAATTCATCAAAGAAATCTTTAGTGATGGGGATTGTGTTTGTTGCATCCACAGGAACAAGAGTGACTGGAATTCCAGAATGAATCACCTAAATATCCAGATACATCTGGTCATCAACACATTTTTTTTATACGACTTCAATCAACTAAGTAAAGGTTACATAATGCTCCCCAAAAAAGATACCACTTTTAACTTCTTTATAGAAAATGTTGAAATAATAATTTTTTAATTTTTACTTTTTAAGACACTATAAATTCCTAAGAGATGTACTAAATTATGAAAAACAAGTTCTTTAAAAAAATTAGTATATTATAAAAACAAAGTAAATAATGAAGCATATTATGAAGAAAAAAAATATATATCGAAGAAGAACATGAAATAAAATTTAGATTTGTATTTTGTAATTATATGATATTAATAAAATAGTAAATGAAAATATTTAGGGCCTATACTATACAACAATAAAATATTAAAAAGTATTGATGGGCGAGGAGGGTTATGTAGTTTGGGTTTATATATTTTACCATACGTGGTTGTATTGATTGAGAGATTGTGGTTTTATATACATGATATTGGTCTTACACATAAAAGTTATTTGACACCATTTTTAACTCAACATCTTTAGGCAACGAGGTTATAAGCATTTTATCTTATACAGTGTTTAACTTTGCTTTTTTTCCTCAATGTGAAACTTTGACTCACATTTAAATGATTTTCAACAATGTAGATTGATAAATTTAAATGTCTGCTCCGTAAACCTTTTTACAATGGATAACTAGTTAGTCTTCGTTGTCATGCCATATCCCAATCACTTTTAACTTGTCATTTAGCTCACTCATTTCCTCTTAGAGTTGAAAAAAAGATTGAAATGAAAAGAGACAAATTGATTACAAAATTAGAGATGAGAAGATGAAAGTAATGATTATGTCATTTCATTAATAGCAAAATTAAATAATGAGATACTTTAAAAACAAAAAGAAAATATATATATATATATATAATAAAAACTTATTTGCAAATAAATTTATAGAACATTTAAAACTTAAATAAACTCTATATCAATAATCACCATTACTAATGATATTTTTTTCTTGAAATATGAAAGCAATACCTCTTTCCCATTGGTAATTGTCAAATTTTATTATTTTATAATTAGCAGTATTATTACTTACATAATATTAGTAAATAATCTTTACACTAAACTAGCATAAACATAGGCACTATCGTGCCTTTGTGTATGTATTTTTTAAATATGCGTGATATTACATTAGTAAGTGATAATATTGTAATGTTATTAAGTTAATATATAAATTAAAATTATATTTATTAAAAATAAAGTGAAATATATCAGAACAGATAAAAAAATAATCATTGATAAATAAATAAAAAGAAGAGAAGAAACATAGATAGCCAATTTTATAAAAAGCTTGTAAAAATAACAGTCAATTTTTAAAAATTTAATAAATTATTATATTTAAAGGGTAAAATTGACATTTTGAAATATAGACACAGAAAGGAGAATTTCCTTTATATATTGTTATAGATTAGGATTTTCAATATCACAAATTTATAAAAGGAAGTCTAATTTTTATAAAAAAAATGAGCACAAAGAGTTAAAAGAAAAGGTCGCATAATGTTTGTATATTTATATATTGCCAAGTTTGAGCAATTCATTAATTAGTATAAAATAAAATGTTTGTGTTATTATAATACGAATTAGTTAGAATGAAGAAGTGGTTTTATGAATATAGAAATGTATATCTGACCTGGTATGCTGCAAAAGGATCTCCGAATATATTGAATTCTGCAAAAGGGTTAGTATTATAATCCGTGAAGATGTTGCCACGGTCACCACACTGGCGAGGCACGCAAGAAGATGAAGCATTCTTGGGACAGCAACCTGTTGGGTTGCTTGACCTTACACCTCCACCCATTATATATATACGCTCCACGTTCTTCTTCAGCTCTGGCTTATTCATTACGAAGATTCCAATGTTTGTGTGTGCTCCAATCACAATCACTGTTATCGGACCTGAAGATACTTTTTCAATCAACACTTCCTGTGCACTTGCTTGTTGCATTGGACTGTATTTCCTACTCCCCTAATTTCATCATACAAAATTATTAACCTAATCTCTAAACATAATTAATCATTAAATTAGTACAATTTCAATTTTACACACCTGTGGTAGGAAAGCTTTCCTGATACCATAATTGGCATCAATGTCCAAACGCCCTCCAGCACCAACAGGAATGGCTTGCCTGTACCTGCAATCTCCTACTGTTGTCATTCCCTGCTTCAAGACAACAATAATCCTTAAATCACATGCATATAAATATTTTTTTTCAATATAATATAATTCAAGATAAATGATATTTGAACCCACTTTTTTATCTACCTTTAACTCATCATTTCGATCACTCTTTAATTATCTATTTTTATTTTTTTTAATAGTGTAATATAATGTAAGAATGATTGGAGTTATGAGTTAAAAGTACATAAATATATTTTGATCCTCAAGTTTCAGTGAATTTTGAATTAATTCCTCTTCGAAATCTTATACTAATTTAGTTCTTTATCTTAATGCGTGAATTTAGTCCTTCTGAACAAATTTTGTTAAATTTATTTGACATTTTAAACGCATATTATGATAATATTTGAGTTAACATTAAAGCGAAAATGTGTCAAACGGTGTAAACAATTCAAATACTATCATGAAATGCGTTTGAAACATCATATAAATTTAACAAAATTTGGTTAAAATGACTAAATTTACGTATTTTTTAAGATGAATGATTAAATTGGTCAAAATTTTTGTAAAAAGACTAATTTCAAATTTTACTGAAACTTAACGGACCAAAAATATATTTAACCCAAAAAATATTTTCTAGTAACGTGATATGATAATCTAAGAATAATTAAAATAATAGGTTAAAAGTGCGTCAAAATGAGTCATTATATCATTATTTTGTAATTTAATTTATTAATAATAATTTATCGTCTGACTATTGAGCAGATTCTGACTTATGTATGTTATCCTTGTCAACAATAATTCCTCGTATTTAGGAAAAAGTAAGGTTTGCAAAAAGATAGATACAAGGTAAGAAACCTGTTCTATGATTGGAAGATATCCACCAACGTTGGGGAGTATGGTACCATTTGAGAGTATTCCCCCTTCGCCGCCGACTCCAACTGCAACATCATCTCGACCCATCATGTAAAGCAGATCGTAAATTTGATTAACAGCATGTCCAGCATTGGTCCAAGCATTTGCACTGATGGTGATGCCCTAAAATTGTTTCCACCACACACACAAAAGAATACCTTCATAACTAGTTCATAAACAAATTACGAAATTATTTCCAAACCATATTTTACCTTCATATTTCCTTCAAGAGGTATAATATAACCTTTCTTTCTTTTACTTTTCAATTTATAACTTTTATATTTGAGTAAATATCACTTCTTTAATAATTTTCTAGCAATAAATACGAGTTTTTACTTTTCATGAACTAGGTTTACCAAAGTCAATTAATTTGAGATGACATGTGATAATTATTCCTAGAGTGTGATATCGTTCACACCACTAAAAACAAAAAATAACGTACTAACATTTATTAATTTATTAATTTTTCCTAGTCAAATTCATTATCTTTTTCATTGAATAAAAAACCTCATTTTTATCGTACACTTTTTCTTCAAACTATTACCTAACTAAACAAAGGAGTAATGTGAACCCTTGGAAAGAGATAGACAAATAAGACAAGCTAAAAAAAATTAAATATCCAAAAATCTGAATCCTTGTTAAAAAATTCCAAATTGCAGGGGAGAAATTCGAGCACGCATACGACTGTTGTTGACAAAAAACTGGGAAGACATAGACATGCCTCTTTTATTTACAATTAAATGAAAAAAAAAAAAAAACTCATGAATAAGATTTCATTTTGGTAATAAAAAAACTCTTGAGTAATTTGGTACAGAAGAAGTATTTTGGTGTTTAGGTGAGGAAGTAACAGATGAATGATCTCCAAAATGAGTGATGAAGAAAGAAAAAAATCAGAAGAAGAAAGAGAAAGTGTTGCATTGATTTGATGGAAGGATATACCTCCAATTTAAACTGTGATGTGTTGAGTTTGAGAAGGTAGAGAAGAGCAAAGAAATCATCGGTGTCTACGTCTGTATCCACCAGAATCCGATGAGGTTTTCCCTCCACAAACCCTCCTACGAACAGCAACACCACTGCTACTGCTAACCACATTCTCACCATCCTTCAAACAAACACTATACCTGCAATTCTTGAAATTCTTGAATTTGAGGAATGGAATCGCACCGCTTGCACGTTTAAATGAGAGGATATATGATAGAGAGTATGAGAAGAGAGAAATAAATTATACTTCCACGTGTTTGTTGGTACTTCAACTTTGACTTCACACACCAAAAGTAGCCATTGAAATTTCAGACTGATGTCACATGCTACCTGAATACTCCTTTTTTTATTCAAACATGTTACGTGCAGTCTAGTCACGTTTGAAGATTAATCCGCCCAGAATGTATAAATTCAATGTTTACACGAACACGCATTTTGAAACCGAAGAAGTGGACAACTTGTACGCAAGTCTCGTAATCTCTCGTATTAAAATATGTATACCTGGTGCATAAAACCAAACATTAATAACCGTAAAACTTCCCACATTTTCAACTGTGTCGTGTTCACAATATGGTTATGAAATTATTAGTTTAATTAGTGTTTGTATTAATTTGAGCATATCAATCAGATTGCAAATTGACCCATGTGGTCACTGCTCAGGGAAGATTCATGTGCACTATTATTTAATTGTTAATTAATTTAAACTCCCCATATTTATTGTAGCATTTAATGTTAACAGACTAAGTCAAAATCTATATTCAGTTTGATATTTTAAATTTTCAGTAATTTAAAATACAAATATTGATGATCTGTATACAATAATTTTTTTAAAAATAAATTACATGTATTTGTTGGACTAGCAACGAAAATGTTAGAGACTTTCGAAGTACAGTCAATTATTTTAACAAAAGGTGTACTTTTTTATGCAAATTATCATACGGCCGCATTTTAAAAAGTTACCAACACCGACATAGGTAGTGTAAACGATTTCCATTTTTTTTTAAATTAATAATCATATTTTGGCGATTTCTGTATAAATGTGTTTAAATGAAAATCGTCACGTTAACTGAGAAAACAAAGTTGAATTTGATTTTCGAAATTGGAAGTTTTGGTGCAATTTTTCCAAAACCGTGTTTGCATTGATTACGATATAATTTGTTTTCTTGTATCTATCAACATTAATTGAATTCATGTATATTTGGCGTATATGATTATTTTTAACTTTTAAGCAAGGTTAATGCGTTGTATAGAAAAAGTTAATTTTTTTAATATTTAAGATAAAATAGTGTACCATAAGTTTAATTTATTGTAAACTTTTTGTTAATAATATACGGTAACAGTTAATTTTTTACAGCTTACGTTTTTTTGATTAAAAATTATATATTTTCCAAAAGTCAAAATTTAATTATCACAACCATGAATTAATTAATAAATAATTAGACAGAAACTATTAGCCAAAAAAATAATTATATAATTATTGAAACATATCAAAGTAAGGGAAGTTTAAAATCATAACAAAATTATTGGTAACAGTTTTTGGTTTTTTTTGGTTTTGGGAACTTAAAATAATTTAAAAATTTCTTTAATATCTTCAAATTTTTTAAAATAACCTTTTAACTTTTACTCAAGTCACTGCATCCCTGAAACAGATTTAAAAAAACATGTTTGGGAAACTACCAAAATTTTCGAGATATATATATATATATATATTAAATTTTATTTTTATATGTATTAAAAAAATAAAATTAGAAAATAAATAAAACTAAAAATTAAATAAAATTAAAAATTAATTGACCTTTAAAAAAAATATAAAAAAATCAAAATTTATATTTATATATATATATATATATATATATATATATATATATATATATTTTTTTTACTTTTCTTTAATCTTTTTATTTTTGTTTGTTATTCTTTGGTTTTTTTATTTTTTAATGTTATTATTTTAATTTTATTTGTTTTTCATTTTTTTTTCTTAATACAGTATTTAAAAGTAAAATTAAAAAAAATGGATATAAATATATATATATATATATATATTTTAATTTTTTAAATATGTTACCTAATTTTTTAACCGAAATCTGATATTACCTAAACCCTCGAAATTCGGTACTTATGTGAGAGGTGGTAGTGAAAAATCAAAGGTTATTTTAGATATTTTGAAAAAGTTTGGGAATGCTACCTATAAAACTAATTTCCCTTGCTCTTAAAATCTACAACCCTCCATATAGTTCTCATTCATATTTAAACATGTAATTAAATCACTTAATAAACAATACTGTAATTTAATTATCATCTTTGAACTTGTTTCAAAGAAAAAGAATACGGATCCTTACACATTTCATTCACCTTAATAGGTGAAACTTTGTATTTTTTTTTTTGTATAAAAGAAAACTGGAGCTTGCTTTTCAAATGAGGAAAAGACAAAAGGAAAAAAAAAATAGGGACTAAATTTAAGCACTTAAAATTAATGGCGAAACAAGGATATCCATACTGCAGTGGTACTCTAACAATGTGGCGACGACTCCTCTATGAGCGTCCTTTGTGTTCACACTTTTTTACTAGATGCATTTCTATGATTGTCTTCCATTAACCCCCACGGAACAAGAATGTAACAAGTTTCTTGGAGAGAACAAGGTTATTTGATAATATTTAACATCACATACTACAAAGTAACATGATAAAATTGCAGCAAGCCAGCAACATCAGCAATTTGCACTCGATTATTGTCATTGTCTGCATATGTTTCATGTACAGGGAAAAAGCAATGTTTTTAATAAAATTACCAGAAAAGAAGAGGAATGGAATTGTCCTTTCCTTTCCCTCTCACAGCTTCACCACCTGCAGAAATTTGGCTTGCGGCAACACTTCCTACTCCTAAGGCCTATGAGCCTCTACCTACCAAGGCCAAACAAGATCAAATTTTTGGCTGGTTGGGTATGTATGCAGTCAGCAGATCCAAACCCAAGCCAGAGTTCAAGATAGCTAAACATATTCTTTTACCGCGAAGAATACAAAAAGCCAGTAATGCAGTGATAATATCCCACAGAAACTTAGAATTCTGTTAAAATCCCCAGGCTGCAGTATTTAGTATGAAATTTCGATGATCTGAATGATGCAGCCGACACCATAAATTTGTGGAAAACATTTTAAAAAATAGTATCCTAAGATATATATGCTTAGGCATAAACTGAAGAGAACAACAACTGTTCTATTTCTGTGATATGGCACATTGGCCTATTTCTATCTTACTCCTATCCGTTGAGCCAAATCATCCTTTCCATTCCCAAATTATTGAACCCTAAGAAGTCTCAATTTAATAATTTCCATGTTATTCCTAGTATAATCTGGTGTTATTTATTCAACAGCCAAACTAACTCTTAAGAACCGCAACAGTTCAATTTCAGTTCTGCTGAATATTCAAACTTTGAGCCAAGGTTCAATCAATATTAAGTGCATAACACACATGAAGCTAAACAATCAATGTAAGTGCATAACTGATGGCAATTTGATTAGCACTTAACATACATATAGAACATTAATCATATTTACTTTTGGATCGAATCATACCAAATACAAATTATTTGCCACGCTTACTCATACACCACACAGAATCAACCCTTATGATAAATCAAATAAGTACAACAGAAGAAGAAGAGAAAAGCCCCCAAATTGTAGAACAAGATGCTCATAATCTAATTCAATAAGATTCAATCGAATTCAATTAGTCTACATCATTATTGTCCCTGTAAGAGAAGAACCACATAAGAAAAACAGAGAATCGTGAAAAAAGAAAATGTGGAGTGGCACGTATGTATGTATATAAGTATCTGACTACGCAAAAAGTGAAGAAAGGGGATTGTGAAGAAGCAGCTTTCGATTGTTGGCTCGGACCCCTGAGTCGGACTCGTCGTGATACCACCCCACCGATTTCTGAGCCTCCATGACGATTTGGGAAATACCTGAAGAAGCGAGGAGAAGGGTAATTGAAAAACGGTAACAGAAATTGGAAATCGGAATCCAAAAAGAAGAAAGAAAACCTTGTCTGACGGTTTGCTTGTTGTTGCGGATGTCGTGAACGGTGGCGGAGATTTTCCAGTACAGAGGGCGACCAATGTAGAAGACAAGAAGAAGCAAAAGCGCCACCACCACAGTACGGAAAACAACCTTTGATGTCGGTGAACCCATTTTTCCTCTGTCCTCTTTTCAATCACACGATCAACAACAAGAACAAGACAAACTCTCTTTTCTTCTGTATCTCCTTTTCTAGTTTCTGCTTCTTATCGCGTCACTCTCTTATATCTCTCTAGCATAAGATTCACAAAGATTTATACTTTTAATAAACTTTAATCAATAATCGAAAAACTTTGAGAGAGTATTAATTGCAGGTGAAATTCTTTAATATTTTTTGAACTTTTATGAGTACTAGAAAAAACAGCATAATATCCTATTTTTATATTTTTTTTTAAAAGGTAAATTATTTGGATAATAAAATGTTTTAAATAAAGAAAAGTCAATTTATGTTGACAGCTAATCATTAATAATTTTAACAATGAATAAGTTATGTTAAATTTCTTTCTTTATTAAATAATATTGTTCAAGCAATGAATTCCATGACTTATCGATATAGGTAACGATGCTATTAGTATATAATATTTTATCCCAGATGATTGTATTTAATATCTTAAACTGTGTTTTTTCTCTTTCACATAAATACAAAATATAAGAGCCCACAACCAAAATAATTTTAAAACAGCAAAATCATTATCAATATTTACTTAGGAAAAATATAAACAAGAAGAATATTATACGAAACCAACCCTTATATGCACGAATCAATTAAGAAGAAAAATAATTAATACTTTGGATTATTTATAAAATTAAATGTGTAAAATTTGAATAATTTCAAAAGTTATTTACTAAACTCCTCAAAATAATTAACAATAACTATAATAAAAATTAAAAAATAGGTGTATTCACATTTGCTATATAAGTTACATTTATCCGTACAACTTAAATGATTTCACATGAATTTAGAAAGATATATTTGTATTATAACATAAGTTATTAATATTTATTTGTAAATTAATAATAAGATGTGAGGACATATGTGTGTATGTGTGAATACGTGTTTTTTGTGTCAACCTGAAATATTTTTTTTTTTTCAATAATGCTCTTCCTTATCCTTTGTGTCATTGTTTCCACTTGCGTAGACGATCCATCAATCGTTTAAACTAGATTATGGTAACACTAATAAGAGTGACTACCAAGACCTTGAAACTGGATTGTGGTATTCATGTTTTGGTAAATTGGGTGATGCCTTTAAGGGACTACAAAAGGCCAGGCCAATATGGATGTTAATGCTTGTCATTGTTGTTAACTAGTCGCATGGTTTCCTTTTGTGTTGTTCGACACTTATCAGATGGGTTGTGGGGTATATGGTAGTGATGTGAGCATTGTGGCATACATCGTGCATGCAGGTTCTTTGGGACTCATGTTGATCTCCATTGTCTAAGCTTTGATATCATTAGCGGTGGATTCGTTAGGTCGTCTTGTCGAATGAGTTAAGTGGATATGGGAATGGACAATAGAATTTTTGGTTTGGAGGTGGTAACTTGTCAATGTTTGTGTTAGGTGTGGTGGCGACCGCCATGAGTATGGTGTTAATGATTGTTTTGTTGTGAACTCTGAAACCAACAGATGTGAGCAAAGTTTCTGTCACCGTAGTATTAGGAGTTACCATTAATTAGGGATGGAAATTAGGGCCTGGCCCGCAGGCCCGCAAGTCCGCATAAAAATTTTTTAAAAAAAAAACTTGCACTTGTGTATATTAATTACTTTTTTTATGGACTCTTGCATTAACATTTCAAATTCTTGTATAACTTGAAAAGACAAGTATTATGTAATTTTTAATGTGCTAAAATTTAAATAATACATTGTGTATGTCATAGTATGAATATGATGAAAATGTTGAATTATCAATTTATCATCTAATTCCCAAAAGTCTTTACTTAATTTTGTGAACTTCTTAAAGTTTTCCAATTTTTAAACATTGAAAGTTTTATCATAAAAATTAAAAAAAATTAAAAAAATTAAAAAAAAAAAGCGGACTGACCCGCGGGTCAAGGAGTATGTGGGACGGGCCAGTGTTTTCAGCCCGCATAAAATATGCGGGGCGGGGCGGGCCAGCCCGCGTTATGCGGGCCTTATGCGGGCCGGGCCACATTGCCACCCCTACCATTAATATTAGGAGTTTTACATTCTTAGCTTTCTTTATTTTGACATGAGAAGATATATGAAAACATTTTATTTGAACATGTTATATGTCTGTTTTTTAAATGTTATTATATTAAAAATAAAAATAAAAACTCGTTATGTTTCAGTGTTGAATTTTGTGTGGTTTGTTGTCTTTAATGTATAAAAAATAAACTTAAAAATCAATGTTACTCATTTTTTGCATAAAATATGTAAAAACAGTCAAATATATATCATGTAATGGTGTATTGTGAGAGGGCTCATACACACACATGAACACTAGTAATTTACAAATATTAATAAGTTATGATATAACGCAAATATTTATAAAATGCGGACACATTTAATGATATAAATATATGACATCTATAGTTTATATATTTCTTTAACAACGCTTTATGTTATAATACAAATATTTAAAAAACGCAAACACACTTTATAGTAATTTGACTTTATTTTTATAAATGCATCTCATTTAAATCAGCATTTGGAAAGGAAAAATTCTCAGATTAATAATTTATGACTTTATTTTTATAAAAAAAAAACATCGTAAAAGTAATTTGACTTTACATTTTGTTACACGGATGAATAAAATAAAATAAGAGGTTTCTCTTTTAATATATATGTTATATCTATTATATATTTTATATCTCTTATATTTTCACAATTCATACAAATTTTAAACATTCATAATATTTCATAATGTAATTATATGACTCATAATATTCCATATTGTAATATGACTATTAAAATTTTATAAGTCCCCATTCCAATTTAGTCCGCATTAAATGTTAAATATCAAAATGCAGACTTAAGCAAATGTTTACTGTAAATATGTAAATCTTTGATATATTGAGTTCAAATCTTCTTTTTATTAACACGTACACATGCACACACATACACAAACACACACACACATGTACACTCGAATATTCATCCACAAAAACATCCACTCACCTACATCCACACTTACACCATACTTCTACATATGTTAATAATTTATGTTATAATACAAATATTTAAAAAATACAAATATTTATATTTGTATTGGTGTACTGTAGTATATTTAATAGAATATAATATGAATTATAGGATGAAAAATAATTTCTTTTTATTATAGGTATTGTTAATTATTTTGTAGAGTATAGTAAATAACTTTTAAAATTATTTAAATTTTACACATTTAATTTATAAATAATCCAAAGCATTAATTATTTTTCTTCGTAATTGATTTATGGGTATAAAGGTTGCTTTCGTGTGTGTGTGTGTATATATATATATATATATATATATATATATATTATATTATATATAAATATATATAAAGGGGATTCCCTTTTTGTGTCCACTTCTCAAAATATCAATTTTACCCTTTAAATACAATAATTTATTAAATTTTAAAAAATTGACCGTTACTTTTACAAACTTTTTATAAAATCAGATATCTCTACTTCTTCTCTTCTTCTTTATTTATCAATGATTATTCTTTTATCTGTTCTCATATATTTCACTTTATTTTTAATAAATATAATTTTAATATATATTAACTTAATAATATTATAATATTATCACCTAACAATATATAAAGGGGATTCCCCTTTTTGTGTCTACTTTTCAAAATATCAATTTTACACTTTAAATACAATAATTTATTAAATTTTAAAAAATTGACCGTTACTTTTACAAACTTTTTATAAAATCAGATATCTCTACTTCTTCTCTTCTTCTTTATTTATCAATGACTATTCTTTTATCTGTTATGATATATTTCACTTTATTTTTAATAAATATAATTTTAATATATATTAACTTAATAATATTATAATATTATCACCTACTAATATAATATCACGCATATTTAAAAGATGCATACACACAAGCGCGAAAGCGCCTGTGTTACGCTGGTAAATAAAAAGAGGATTCTCTCTTTTTGTGTCCATTTTTTAAAATACCAATTTTACCCTTTAAAATATAATTGTTTATTAAAATTTTGAAAATTGATTGTTACTTTTACAAGTTTTTTATAAAATCGTTCATCTTTGCTTCTTCTCTTTTTTCTTTATTTATCAATGGTTATTTTCTCATCTTTTCTGATATATATCACTTTATTTTTAATAAATATAATTTTATTAAAAATAGGTGATGATGTCCTAGCCATAAACGATGGATACTAGGCGTTGTGCGTATCGACCCGTGTAATGCTGTAACTAATGCGTTAAGTATCCCGCTTGGGGAGTACGTTGATTACTTGTTAATGGTTAATCAAGTTTGATAGATTCACCTTCTGAAACAAGAAGTTCTGATCCTGGAGGTATAATATCAATCACTTCACGCTCATCTAATGCATCTACTATAGTGATTTTGTATCCCCTTTTTCTTTTCGTATGATTTTTTGTACTATACATGTTGTTGTAGCATTATAAACATCACTTTCACTTGATTTTAACTTAATAACATTACAATATCAAATATTATCACCTATTAATATAATATTACGCATATTTAATGTGTACACAGAGGCGCTATCGCGTTTGTGTTTATGCTGGTGTGTGTGTGTATATATATATATATATATATCAATAATTTTATTGCCAATGATTTTGATGTTTTAAAGTTATTTTGGTTGTGTACTACTCATTCACACAATTAAAGATGGTAAATAAACCCGCCCTTGTGGGTATTGCCCGAACTCGTCTCCGTTTTGACGGAAAATTCTCGCATTGACTAGGTATGGGCATGAGTACAGGGAATCTCTGACTTTTTCAATTGGGTATGGAGATGGGTATGGGAATGTACATATCCCCGTCATAATACTCGTCCCCGCAATATCTCCATCCCGTTTAAATTATTAAAATATTCACAATTAATTAAGTAACCAGATATATATATATATATATATATATATATATATATATATATATATATATATATTTTTTTTTTTTCATTTCTTCTAATTATTTGGTTTTTCATGAAACTCATTCACATCTCCAATATATTTTTTATCTTATCATAACCTTTATGTAATTATGTTAAAATGATGTATGTTGATTAAAAAAAATTTATGCCTCACATTTGAATTATTTTTTAATATTTTTATTTATTATATATTTTCCTTTCACATGAGAATGTTTATACTCTCAATTTAAGGTAATATAAACAAAAATTCTTTACTTATTATTATTAATTTTTGTTTAATTTGAATAACTCTTTTGTTTCGTTAAAATAATTTTTGTTATTTTTTAACCATTGAGTATATATGTTGATATTTGAAAAGTTTTTTTAGATCTCTAAGGTATTTTTCATCTTATCATATCCTTAATTATACAATTGATTTTCTTTGTGCGATTTCTTTCAAAAGTTTCTCAAATTATTTTTAAGACACACATTTGTTAATTTTTTAATATTTTTATTTATTGTTTATTTTCATCATGTAGAATAATATTTTGATATATTCTATCTAATTAATTTTTATTTTCTAACTCATTATTAATCATACTTGTATAAATAACTTTTATTTACTACAATATAAAAATTTAATGTAATTGCTATGAATATTTTTTTGTTATTATCCAACATATATTAGAGTTCAAAATATACAAAATCTATGTCAAAATTTTATTATTATGTTTATTATTTGCGGGTATGTTTGAGACTAGAGTAGTAAGATAAAATCATATATAGGTATAAACTACCAAGAAACATGAATTAACTTGATGGTTATGCATGTACTTAATAATTTGGATGTTGTGGGTTGAAACCTTGGTTAGAGTAAAATTGTAACATCTTATATTTTGAAATAAATTAAGCCCAACATTTTGAAATGAAAAATATCCAAAGATTATTTTGAAAATGCAACATTAGCCCAAGGCGGTATTTATAGAAAAGATGGACGGGTTAGATTAAACTCTCAATAATAAAAGAATTATTAATTATTAATATAATTTTTATTTATTAAAATAATTATTATTATAAATAAAAAATTGAGTATAGAGAGTATAGAAATGTTGAGAGAAGGTCATATATATATATATATATATATATATATATATATATATATAT
>Ga0214543_1000931_pt1 | contig 53964 bp, 27 predicted proteins | sample CNSS2metaG_FD_160094 | JGI IMG/M metagenome (GOLD analysis project Ga0214543, IMG submission 160094) | Root nodule microbial communities from cowpea collected in UCLA plant growth center, Los Angeles, California, USA - CNSS2 | ecosystem: Host-associated > Plants > Roots > Nodule | place: USA... | reverse complement strand
AAAATAAAAAAAAAAAAATATAATATATTTTATATTTTTTAATATTTTAATAATATATATATATATATATATATATATATATATATATATATATATATATATATATATAAACACCAAGATAATAAATATAAAATCATATTTCAAATTCTATATTCTAGTTTGTGTTTTTGAAAATCATGTGCTCTGCTCTTGTTTCAAACTTCATTACATTAAGATCAAGTGTTCACATAAAATGATGGATTTGCTAAAATATAGAAACTAATATAAATATCAAACTTAAATCTAGAAACTAATTTATGTCATAATATCTATTTAGTTAGAAAAATCGTACATTTTGCTATAAATATGTTTTAAATATTCTATTATTACAAGGTCATCTTATATGTATTTTATTGACTGTGAGGGACTTCTCACTTCTATTTTGATGTTATAAATTTTTACCTATCTAACTCTCAATGTATCAGTAAAGTATGAAATCTCATCAAATTCATTATTGTAATATTCACACAAAAACTATCGACAACTTGTTAATTACTACATGCATGACACGTGTATTTATCATAATATAATATCACTTTATTTATTCTTTAAAAAAATTCAAAACATATTTTATTTTATACAAAATCCATGTAGCACATTATCCATCAATCGCTGAAAAAAAAAAAACGTTATCCATATTTACAATAAAGATAAATGTGAGTAAAGGAAAATCAATACTAAACTTATATCAACCAACCATGTATAACTAAAATTCAAGTAATAGAAATTTAAATAAAAAAATAAAATAATGCTTGAATTACAAGTATGTTACTTGCGAGAGCAAGACACCGATCAAAATATAATATTTAAATAAATTGTACTAAAATATATAAAGAAACACAAGTTAGCCATATAAATATTGAAGATAATTTTGATATCATCATAGTTGATATTGTTCCCAAGTCATAATTATAGAATATCAACCCTAAAATATTTTATTGATTAAAATTGTATTATAAGTATTATTGCTATAATAACTTTTGACTTTCAACACAAAAATAACTTTTAGCTATCTATTAATCTCTCCATAACATCAAACTAAAGTATTTGATGCCATTTATGGTTAAATAAAAAAAAAAAACATTTGTGAGTATATACAAAAGTTGTTTTAGAGGTTATAAGAAAAACTCTCAATGAGAAAATATATAAATAATTCCTCCTACTTTTTGGAGACTAATTTTGAAATGTGAAAGATTTACAAATAAAACATTCTAATAATCGTATTGTAAATAAACAATTACTAAGAGTAGTAAGAAAATTGTGAAACTCTTTTGCATGTCATGTTCACATGTTCCAACTAACTTATTTACTGATTCATTTAATTGTTTTGCATGAGATATAACTAACACGCAGGTATCAATATTGCATTAGGTATTTCTGTAATTAAGTATTTTTTCAAAAATATATTAAGCAAGAAGATTGAGTGAGTTTCTTTAATTTATTTTTAAGAATAAAACACTTTTTTATGTAAGAACAAAAGGAATAAATGTTTACCACTAACTCCTTTTTAAATATTTGAAAAACAAATTATATAAAACTATACAAATCTGTAAGTGAATAACTAATTTGTAATTTTTTTTATCATCAATATTTAGTTATATAAACAATAACACATCAACGTGATGCATTTTGTGGAAGAACCAATCTTCAGTATTGTGGTGAATTAAAATTCAAATAATAATAATAACAAAATTGTCTATATTTAATATTTGCTATTATCTCAAATAATATCAGCTTAAGAAATACAGCGTAAAAAATAAAAAATATAAAAATGTCATCTCATAATGTAGATTTTTGTTTTCATTCTTTATCATTTTCTCTGGCCCATGACATATTAGAGACCACTTTTCATCGTGTTTTCTTTGTCAGGTCATTTTCTTGTTTTTGTTTTCATTTCATTTTCCAGTCTTAAGTATGGGCTAAGACCAAATCCAAATCAAAAACTTTGCTCTTGCCGATAAAAACATTTCACTGCTGTTGTTAACGGTTAACTTTCTGATTATAATAATATGACAATACAAACTTTAAACCATTACATTACATTTTTCTTATCTCCACACCCGTTCAATTTTAAGTCCGTATTTATAAAAGAAAAATTCTGAAAAATTTTCAAATCAATAATTTTATAATTTTATTTTTAGAAAAAATCACTTAAATTCGTTTACTTTATATTCTATTATATATATAAAAAATATATTATGTTATACATAACTCATATATATATATATATATTATATCTCATATTATCATAATTATTCAAAATTATCAACACTCATAATATTGTATACTTTAATTATATTATTTCTAATATTTTATATTGTAATGACTTTTAAAATTTTATAAATCTACATCAAATTCTCAATATCAAAATATAAACTTAAATATACATTTACTGTAATATATGTATTTAAATAATCTAATTTACTAAGTTTAAATATTTATTTACTCACTCTCGAATTCACTTTATAATTTAAACACACACCCTGCAATTAAACCAACATTTAAAAAAACTATTTCTTTTTTAACCCAACCCAAATTCAGTGGATGATTTATTTGTTCAAATCCATCTAGACATTTCTAATTAACATGTTATGTCTTACTTAACTCAGTTCATGTTGTTCAATCAATCCCTTTACTGTTCCATAGTAACATTAAGGTATAAATACATATTTGGTACCCCAACTTTTTCGGAAAGTTCAATTTGATACCCGAACTTTAACAATGTTCAATTTGGTACCCAAACTTTTTAAACGGATTTATTTTGGTACCTTCCGTTAAACACTACATAACGCCGTTTGGCTTCTGTTGAGATTGCAGTGTGCTGGGGATACGTAGCAGAAACAATGGTTCAGATAAAATGAGTTGTAATCCCCCTTTATTTGTAAACTTTAAGTGCCCTATTTTGTGGAGAGTGCCCTAATAGGTGGTTTTCTCTTATTCTGATTTTTCTAGACGTTGAAGAAATATCAAGGGCTCAATCATCTTCCTCTTGCTCTCACAATTCATGGTTAATGCGAATCAAAGCTTGTCATGTAATAGTGGTGGCTGTATAAAAAAAATATATCAGCACTCATTCATCAACTCAAATATAAAAAGCAGGAAAGAAAACTCACCTTCACAACCAAAGATTCTTCTTCCACTGCCAAAGTTCCGTCTTCCACCGCTGAAGCTTCTTCTTTCTTCTTCCCAGCTTCGCCCTCTCCAACGAACGGAAGGAAATCTCCGTCCTTATTCTCCGATCACCGAACACAAATCAACCATCGAACCCTAATTCCTAAATTTTGCTTTTGCCCTACTTTTCCGTTCTGCAAATTTTTCGATTTCACATCCCTAATTTTGCCCCAAATCGACAACAACGGTTTTCTAAAATTTTTTACTTTGATTTTTTTTTACCACAAAAACCTCGTGCCTAACCATTGTTTCTGCCACGTATGCCCTACACAGTGCCACCTCAACAAAAGCCAAACGGTGTTACGTAGTGTTTAACAAAACGTACCAAAATAAACTCGTTTAAAAAGTTTGGGTACCAAATTGAACATTCCTAAAGTTTGGGTACCAAATTGAACTTTTCGAAAAAGTTGGATACCAAATCTGTATTTATACCTAACATTAATATGTATTTGATTTTTGATCTGAATTATCTTTTTCTAAACTTATATTTATATCTGTATATAATTTTTTTTTCACTATTTGGTATTCACTTTTGTCTTCCGGTTACCATTTTATTTAAATTTAATTGAATTTTTAAATAACAATTTTTTATTTAATTATTTTTTCAAAATAAATAAATAAAAATTATATATAATTAAAAAAAAAAATTAGGAATCCCATGTCCCAACAAAAAAGCAGATTCCTCTTCTCTCTCTCACTCCAACGACACATATTTTACGCACCCAGGCACAAAAGTCATAAACTAAAGTTACAAAACCAAACACAAAAAAGTAACTAAGACAAACACCAACAACGCACAATTTCTCTTCCCCCTCGTACCTGGTCTCTTTCGTCGTCCAAACACTCATTAATCAATTTGCACAATCCAAACACACTCTTAAACCTTTTCTTCTTTCGGTGTTCTCTTCGGAGAATCTCTGACATAACGGTAGCGGAAGGAAGAGCGTACCATCACTTCGCAAACTCCATCAGAAAGAGAAAAATGCTCACGTGCATAGCACGTTCCAAGAAACTCGACTCGGCGAGCGACGATCCGAGTTCGCGGGGCGCCAAATCGCTAACATGTCAGCTGAAGGAGATGGCGCTGAAGGCGTCGGGATCGTACAAGCAGTGCGGTCCGTGCGCGCCGCCGCAGAGTCGACTGAGTCGCGGGGGCGAGTCCGATTCGGAGTCGTCGCGGCGGCGGTGGGGGAAGGAGCTGGAGGCGCGGTTGAAGGGGATTTCGAGCGGCGAGGGGACGCCAAGCTCCAGCGGGAGGAGAACGGTGGTGGTGCTGGAAGAGGAGGCGGAGCCGAAGGAGTGGGTGGCGCAGGTTGAGCCCGGCGTTTTGATCACGTTCGTATCGCTTCCGCGTGGCGGGAACCATCTCAAACGGATTCGGTTCAGGTACGCAATACGCATCTCTTTCAGTTTCACTCTCACTCTCACTCTGTGTCGTTTTGTTGATTTGGGTGCCGTTTAGAGTTTGGACCGAGTCTCTTTGATTCTGGCTAGTGCCCTACTGATTCTGATTCTTATTCTGATTGTGATACTCGCTTCTTATCTTTCGTTATCTCATGCATACCAAAGTTAATTAATGCTTCGATTTAATCCAATTAATACGCATTTTGTTAAAAGTTATTAGAACTTTATATTATATTTTAAACGTAAGAAATTAGTGATTTTAGTTTTTATCTTGTTGGTTATGTACGTTGATTTTTTAACAATATGTAACTGATCATCAGTTTATTTTTTCAACAAAATAGACTGAATTTAGTTTCTTAAAATTTATGCATGGTGCGTTAGCTTTGATCAAATCGATACAAGTCTTGTTTTCTGAACTCTCCACATCCTATGTTTGGAGTGATGCATGATTTTGCATGAGATGAGTGATGATGATCCTCCAAAAACATTTTTTTCCGAAAGCAATCAAAATTTTATAACCAGAGACCGACAATGAAACAAACCCTTTGTCTATTTTGTTTTGGTTAGAAAATGAAACATGGATTGGAACAGGTATCTAGTTTGACCCCTTTATTTCTGATCTGATGATTGTTATTGATTATGCTCACTCATCTCTTCCATATACGTGATTAGTGTAGTAGCATCCAAATCTCGAGTTTTTTCAACGCCATAAGTGATTAAATTGAATGAATCGTTCTCTGTGTATTTGGTGGGTCCATCTTCCCCTGCTATTTCACGCCTTTGCCAAAAGCAATCCTTAAAGTGGGTCCAAAAGTAAAACCTATTGTGGCTTGAGAGTGGACGTGGGTCAGTGTTAATTGTCTTGGGAACCTTTAAAACTGGGTCTTGTCGTTTGGTCGGAGGTAGCTCTTACACGTTAGTTTTAGGAAATTGACACGGATAAAACGGTAATTTTTTTAAAAAAATTTATAGTCTATTTTTAAGATATGAATATTAAATAATTCTATTCCAAGTTTTTTTTTTTTTTAAATCCAAATAATAAACACAAAGAATGTATATAATCTTGTCTTCTCTCACCTATAACAGTTTTTGTCTTTTGATCTGCAATGCTTCCACATCTTCTTTCACACCATAACTATATACAAGACAAAATGTGAACATCTACTAGGTGGGGACCTAGTAAAGTTGTAGATACTAGATAGATAGCATAGCTTATAGTGTTGTCCTATTTTTTTTTTGCCAAACTTCGTATTTTTGTCTTTTATCACATCGTGAAATAAAAGCATGAAATGGTGACTTGAGGTGCAATCTCAACCAATGTATATAGGCCATAGGGGTGCTGGTGGGTGGGTCAATGTATAAATGATTTTCTCTTTCTCTTTTTGCCCCACGATTTTTAGCTGAGAAATTTAATTAAGAGCATACTTAGATCTTTAATTAATATTTAAACCTACTGAAAACATTTCAATCATTTCTTTGTTTGGTGCGATTAGTGATGTGGTTGAGACTAAAGTTGGGACCCACTGCTTTCGATTGTTTAGACAACTTCTCTGTAAGGTCAATGTTGGCCTTAGAACAACTTTATTTTTCTCACGGAATGATCGGGTTTGCTTTTAATTATTCATCAGAGAATTCTTTGTCAAAAAGCATCTACTCGAGTGACCTAACATAATTGAGAACAGTGTCATACACCACTGTAAATTAAATATTTGGTTAACAAATTAACAAAAACCATAATATATAGCAGCAAATTGCGACTAGTTGGATGCTTCAACCATAGAGTCTCAAGGGCCATTCCTTTCAATGATGCACATGGAACAAAGCATAATCATATTATACGAGTAACATCGCCAAAAAAAAAATGACAATGGAGTTGGCCAAATAAGGACAAAACAATAGAAAATAAGAATGTTCAACTATCGATGTTTTTTCATTATTGTTAGATTAAGATTGCATTGTTAATTTCCAACATTCTGATGCTAAGTGTCATAATGTTTTTCATTCTCAGTTATACTTCATATGATACGACGCCTTAAAAACTGTGTGGTGAACTGAATTATGTTTATTTTTTATGTATAGTCGCGACATTTTTAACAAATGGCAAGCTCAGAGATGGTGGGCAGAGAATTACGACAAGGTGATGGAACTTTACAATGTTCAACGGCTTAACCGGCAAGCTATACCTCTTCCAACTCCACCAAGGTCTGAAGACGAGGTAACGTTTGAATTTATCGTGCTCTTACACATGTTGTAATTGTCTGCATCATGTTACTTCACCCAAATGATTAATTTAGGAAGTTTTCTTTTATAGTTTATACATTAAGAGTTTTAGTACAATGTTAATTTCTGACGTATCTGCATGTGCAAGTGCAATAACTTGAATCACTTGGGTTAGAACTCAGAATCGTTACTGCTCATATCCGTAGATACTGTACTGTAGGTAACATTTATTCATCAGAGTATACATCAAGCATAATCAAGCAGTGAGAGAGAGAGAGAGACAAAAGTGTACTGTAGATCTAATGAGAGAGAAAAAAAAACACTGTAGACGAGTGTTCTAAGAGCAGAAACAGAAGGGTGTTCTAATCGTGGGAGTGTCTAAAAATAGTATTCTATCTTGTGTCATATGTCATGCTTGTTTGTTTTGGTTATTTGTTGTGTTGTATGACAGAGTGTGTCCCTGCTGCAGTTAGTCATACGGTTTTGTCATCCTCATCTACATTTTTTCATATTTTACCAAGGCGAAAATTTTGATTACATGTTTAGTGTTGTTGATTCGTTTTGGTGTGTGGGTTGAACGCAGAGTTCAAAGCGTGAATCAATAGAAGAGATTCCTGTGACACCTCCGATGGGCAGGGAAAGGCCACCGTGTAATATATTCCGTGGAGGAGGAGGAGGAGGGGTGGCAATGGGGTACTCATCCTCTGATTCGTTCGATCAGCATTCAATGCAATCACGGCATTACTATGAACCGAGTGGTGTGAACTCAACCCCGAAGGTTTCCACCATTAGTGCTGCTGCCAAGACAGATATCTCATCATCAATGGATGCTGATGCTTCTATCAGAAGTAGCTCATCTAGAGAAGCTGATCGCTCTGGCGATTTATCGATCAGTAATGCCAGTGACCTCGATGCTGAATGGGTTGAGCAGGATGAACCTGGGGTTTACATTACCATCAGAGCTCTCCCTGGCGGCAAAAGGGAGCTCAGACGAGTAAGGTTCAGGTATGCTACCTTCGCACAACTTTTATATGTTTTCGATTATGTCATCGATTAGAGATAAAACAAATTTTAAATATATAATTTCGTGCAAACTTCACAAGCTGATTTTGTAGGGTTGAATTAGACTTAAAGATTTACTTCTTAATATGATATCATAATCATGAATTTGAGTCTATTTTAATGATGCTTGTTAGGTCTATTGTTGTACTCGTTATCAGACCACTCATGATACGTATATACCTCGATTCTTAAGAATCTACAACTTTGATCTTTGATGATTCAAGTTTACATAAAGGTTTTTCTGATATTTGGTCTAAGGCTCTCTATGTATGACCAATTGCTAATTAATTTCATAAGCATGTTTGAGTTTATTTCTTGGCTGTATTCTGATGTAGAAGTGTAAGAAATTTATATGTTTTGTTGTTTGCTGCAGTCGAGAAAAGTTTGGGGAGGTGTATGCTAGACTGTGGTGGGAAGAGAACCGTGCCAGAATACATGAACAGTACTTGTGAGATTCATTAAAGGGGGTGGTTGTGGAGGTGATCTTTCTTTTTAATTTGCTCAATTGATTTATGTTTTTGCTATATATATGTATGCCATCTATTCCAGTTGTTTTTGTTTAAACCAGAGGGACTAAATGTAGCTTCTGCTAATCAGGTAGCAATTGTTTTGTTCAAGCTCATAAGTAATGAGTGTAAATTACATAGATCTGAAATTGGGCACAAAGAATGAGTCTACTCTTTTAATCTCGCAACATTCAACTTGCAACTTCTACGTTCAGAGCAAACATGTCTGTCATAATAGTTTTCTATAGCATTATTATCACTGTTCAACTGTAATTTGCCTTCAAAGATACAACATCTTAAGGAAAGTTTGAAAAGCTCTTAAAGATAAAAGGTCGGATAGTACTATTAGCAATATTAGAAGAATTGAAGCAGAGCATAAGAAACGAAGTTTAGAAGCTCAATCAAGATATGAACACGAGCAATGAATTAAGTTAGTCCAAAATGATGAAGTGGTCGTAAGTAAAGTTGAATTAGTAACTCAATTCTAATAACTAAGAAGGTCTTAATTTATGTTCTCTTCTCAAGTCTGCGGAATGATATTGTAAGGGTCAATCATTTGTATTTAAGGTCTCGACACTTAAATGATGTGAAAACTATTGAGAGTGTGGTAGGAATATAAGCTCCCAAATCGAGGTCTAAGGAGAATGACAAATCATCCCAATGGAAGATTAAAGGGACTGATGGTTCGTCTTAAAACCTCATCATCGTCCTCACGGTGGACACCAATGTTCTGATCCCAAGTATGTAAAGTGACATCGTAAGGAACAATTGTCATGCATTTGAGGTATTGTTTGCTTTGGAGTCTATGTTCATCATAATTTTGTCCTTAAAAGGCATATCAGAGAGTGAAAGGAGGAAAAAAATATTTAAATTATCTTTAACCTGGACTCTAACGATATGAGACTATTGGCCTTTACATGTTTTAGGAATTGTGTCATCGATTTTGATACCCCTACTCTAAATTATTTCTCTAAATAAATTTATATAAATAAGTAACAAACGATAAATATATTAGTATTGTCACAATCGTCCTGAGTCTAACTCGATACTCAAAGATAGATAAAAAGTTCAAAATTTGATTCAAAATCTATGGGTCTAAGTCTTATAATAAGTTTTGGTTTAAGACTATTTCATCCTGCACTCCCACATTTTCTTCTTGCACTGTATAGCCAAATGGAAATGAGCCAACTAACTTTGATTTTAAAATTAGACGATGATAATTTGATAATTAAATTTTAACAACTTTCTTTTACAACATGAAGTGATATTTTACAAGTGATTTTGGAATATAGAAAAATAAGAAAATATAAAAATAGAAAGAGACTTAAAAAATGTCAGATGTAAGAGAGAAATTTATCAAAATTTAGTTATCAAATTATCTTTATCCTTTGTGACAATAGAAGCCACCACACCTCCATAGAGTTTCTTCACTTCCATTGCCGCTGCACCTCCAGACTTTTTCCACCTCCATTGGCAAAATGCCTCACCTCTATTGCAGGAAAATTGCAACGCCATGCACCTCCATTGCATCTCCATAACACAAAGCTCTGCACCATCATTGCTTAAAGCTAGTGAAGAAGAAAGGGGTCCTTCATGTTGCATCGTGCGTCGCGTTTGAGAGAAGTAAGTGGCTTTGAATTTTCGTTGTTGGCATGTTGTTGGTGGGTGTATCTATGCCAAGGGGTGTTTGTGACGCGAAACTTTTTTGGATTAGAAATACATGTCAGATTTTCAAATCCGTAATGAATGTAAATTTATGTAACATATGAGATTCTACGGTCTGCAGTGTAATTTCGGATCCGGAAGCATTTAAAAAACTATACAGTTCGGAATATATTTTTACATGTCGAATTGTATAATCCATCGTGGAATTCAAAATCTCGTTATAGACTATAGAGTCCGGTATATTAAATCCAAATGCATTCGGAATTGGAAACACATTCAGTCCAATATCAGCGTTTAGGAACATGACCATGTTTGGATAACGGAAGATGGATTATGGTGACCTCAAACTGTAGCTTCCACGAATCCATTTGACACGATTTCTCTCAAATACGCTTTCTAACTATGTCTTTGTGGGAGAAGAATAGCATAGGTGCATGAATAGTGGCGCAAAGAGTATTAGGGTTTTAAATAATTTTTAATGAAGGGTATTAAGGTCATTTGAGTAGAGTCATGGAGGTGCAGAAAGAAAATATGAAGGTGGAGGAAGAAATCTCCTTGATTTAATTAAAAGATATTGTAATTTAGAAAATATTTTAGCATAAAGATAAAAGAATTTATATTTTATTATTATTTTTGTATTTTGTAACTGACATATTCTTTTATCCATATTTTTGTTTTATTATTATTATTATTATTATTAACATGCATATATGTTTTTTATTTGTATTATAATAACTGAATTTAAATAAATAGTGATTTAAAGTAATAAAATAGTAAAATAATTATTTTAATTTAAAAAGTAATTAAATTTAAATTAACATTCATTTAAAGGGTAAAAATAAAAATTTAATTATTTTAATTTAAAATCACGAGTAAATTAATAAGAAAATGTGTACAAGAAAAAAAATAGCCTAATTTATTATTATTATTATTATTTTCCTAACAATTTTGTCATGTGTTTTAAACAAAACATAATTTAACTGAATATGTATTTTTTTGCTCTTATCTTACTACTCTAATTTCCTTAAACTTTTTGTGATATCACTTTCACAATACAAAAAATAAAGATGTGATTCATAATTAAACTTGAATTTAGTTTACTTTTTTATGTTCTAACTTCTCATGCATATTTGAATTTTATAATGTATTTTACGAACTTTCAGGCTTTGCTACAACCGATAAGAAGTCATTATTTATTTGAGATTATATTTATTTGATAAGATAGTATTATGATAAAATATGATAACCATTATATTTTCTGTTATACACTTCTAAAAGAATAAAGATAAGAAACTAGAATTAAAGTAAAAACTATTACAAAATATTACAAAATACAGAGAGACAAATTCCGCTGTTTGAAATTCGCCTCTTTCAAAATTGATTTCGCAAAGTTTAGAAGAGAAGTCGCTGGCAATACAGCAGAAAAGTTGTGCGGTTATTTCGTTGAAACTGATTAAACAACAACGCAACTGTGGGTCCCACACCGAGTGCGGCACGTGTGTGAAACGGCGGTGATAATCGTTCGTCGATGATTCCTTCTTTCAACGCTTACCGCGTAAGCAAACTTTGATCAAAAGCATCATCACCCAATCTTCAACCAAGCGCATAACATAACGAGATCGCAGGCTTTTACGTTCTTCTCTCGTCTTTTACATTTTCCATTCGATCTCTGCTGAGGTTGTTCCTTCTTCTCCATAACCATGAGTTTCATCTTCGGAAAGAGAAAAACACCCGCAGGTTTGTTAATCATCGCCTTCTGTGTTCAAAAGACGAAATCTATGATTTTTCCAAATGGGCTTGCTTTATTTTGATTGCAGAGTCATCACTCATCATCAAAATCTTTACTTTTCTAATATTGTTATGTTCAATTGAACAAAGGAGATACCCCGCAAAACCTGTTCGATCGTTTATGCAAAGTTAAATTCTTTGGATGATTATATTTCGCCCCTTTGCTTTAATTTTTCTTCTTTCTGTTGTGATTGCTGTATTGCGTGTTTAACTTACGATCTGTTGTATTTTTTTGCTCTTGCTATCTTGTCTCCTTCTTTTGATAAGATTCAGAGATTTCCTTAAAATTTGCACTTTATATTCCTTTTCTTTTCAATTTCAATTAGAATTATGCTTTGCAACTATTGGAATTATTATGGTTTTAGTGATCCACTAACTGGCACGTTAAGTTGTTTACTTTATTCAAACTTGGTGTCTTTGTGAGGGTTGTTGCAAGTTTCCAACATGCGTTAACAGGTCTTTGATTGATTTGGTGTCATTCAGTAACACTGCATATTGATTTTATTGTACCTGAACATATAGTGTATGACTTTCAGAGCTTCTGCGGGAAAATAAGAGGATGCTGGACAAATCAATTAGAGAAATTGAGCGCGAGAGGCAAGGTTTGCAAGCACAAGAGAAGAAATTGATTTTGGAGATAAAGAAAAGTGCTAAACAAGGCCAGATGGTATAGTGATTGTGTCCTAAGTCTATTATTTGTCTAGTTTTTAGTGGTATGTATGGTGAACATGTCTTTTTGTGAATATGTTAGTATAGTTTTTTTATTATGCAAATTTATAACACCTAACCTATGCTGTTTGGTAAAGAATTTGGAATGGAATTTTCTGCTCTTCCCTAGAAGAAAGAAGAGGCATGAGCTGTTGTGATGATACTGTTTTTCTTATTCTGACAACTTGGTCTTTGCCGTGTGTTTTTTGTCATCTGATATGGGGCTTTATCATCAAAGCTCTCTACTGCTCCATTGACGTTTTCACAATCTGTCTCAGTGACCTTGAAGAATTTTCTTCTCTTTGAACAGCAAGTTGAAGCTATCAATGCTTGTATCAATGTGTATTTCATTCAGGAAGTCCACTTTGGAAAAACCAATAAAGCTTACCTGAAACAGGAGCAACAAGATGCTCTCATGCATGCCACAGCTCCCTTAAACCTCAATTGGCACTCAGCTGTGCAAGAACTTTCAGCTCCTTTTGCCAATAGTACTTGGACTTTAGTACCCTTAGACGAAGAAGTTGCACTGTCCAACCTTCAGGATTTGAAGCAGTTAAAACTCTCTTGCTTCCAAAGCATTATTTGGCCTAAAACAGGCCTTACTTGAGAGGTTCGCTAACACGCTACATAGCCTTGTCAGCTGTGCAAATATAACTCATCTCTGTTCATATTAACCACTTTCTGCCCCTGTGTTTACATCCCAGTCTGTGTTGATGACATTTTCATTACAGGGAATTATTATATCCTTGTTCAGCACCTGAAGACTGAGCTTAACTCAGTGTTAGCCCTCACCCAATTGAGGAATTTGGATTACTTCTTGGGAATTGAAATTAAATATCTCCCCAGTGGTTCCATCTGCTTATAATTTGTGATCTATTTGCCAAAGCCAACATGTCAACAGAAAAGGGAATTACCTCTCTCAATCAATACATTGGATAATGATTGGGAAGATTCTTAGATACTTCCAATGTGTGATAAACCATGGGTTATCATTTCAACCTTCCGATTCCAAGAAAACCTAACTATTGGCCCATTCTATTGGCCTTTGACCCAGACAGCTAAAGATCAACATCCGGGACCTGCATATTTTACCTTGGCCCGAATCTGATCTCATGGTGATCTAAGAAGCAGACCTTGGTTGCTCACTCATGTAGAGGCCAAATGTCTCAGCTTTTCAAACACTACAACTAAGATCCTATTATTAGGTCTCTTCAAGAACTACAAATTCCTATTCTAACACTGTTGCCTTCTGTAACCTAACTAGGTACTGTGTCTCTGGCTCATAATCCAGTACTTCACTATCGTATCAAACACATTTGGATGTCTCCTTTGTCAGAGAAATGGTTATCGGTATTAGCAGAAGTCTCTGTATGTCATGTATGTAGCCTCTAATGATTGGATTCTAATATACTTACCAAGCCATAGACAACACAAGATTCCATGGTGAAGAAGCAAACTCAAAATGGTTGAGTGGATGCTGTAGAGTTGAAACACATGGTTATCTATAGCTTAGGTTCTTCTAGGTAGTTGCAGTAGTCACAGCTGTAAAAGTTAATAAATAATTGACTAATTGCCAGGCTGATTGTTCAGATCAACTAGAATGACGATATCATTCTAATTTGCTGGAGGAACACTTTTATATTCCCTTTCTTTTTCTTGTTTATCCCGGTTTCTATCTACCACAGATGTCTACTAGTATGACATTAATATGGAAATGATAAGCGATTTGATTATTGCAAGATAGTGGAACTGACTTGCTCTTGATGAATTTGGTTTGGTTTCTTTTCAACGTTTTTAACCAATAAATAAGATTAGATATTTACCGTAAATCTAGATTTGTCTGTAATGGCATATATGTATGTCTGTTGTTTATAGTTAACTATTGATTTAACCTTTAAGTTGGGTTGTTCAGGGAGCTGTCAGAGTCATGGCAAAAGATCTAGTTAGAACACGGCATCAGATTGAGAAGTTTTATAAGTTAAAATCTCAGCTCCAAGGTGTATCACTCCGAATTCAGGTATGTCATTGTGGTGACTTTATCTATTGTTCTGTAATTTTTGTTTCTGGCATATATGGTTAATATAGGGTAATGGTTCTTCCCCAAGGTCCATGGCATTTTTTTTTTCTTGATATATGATTAACTGGCCAACAGTCACAAAATTTTGATTAAAAAAAAGACGTCTTTATGATATTGAAGTGCTAAAAGGTAGTTTCTTTTGTGCTTAACTTGTTCAGACTTTGAAATCAACACAAGCAATGGGTGAGGCTATGAAGGGCGTGACAAAGGCCATGGGGCAAATGAATAGGCAGATGAACTTGCCATCTTTGCAGAAAATCATGCAAGAATTTGAGAGACAGAATGAGAAGATGGAATTGACATCTGAGATGATGGGAGATGCAATAGATGATGCTTTGGAAGGAGAAGAAGATGAAGAAGAAACTGAAGATCTAGTGAACCAAGTTCTTGATGAGATTGGAATTGACATCAACCAAGAGGTATATGATTATGGCTTCCCATTCATCATCATCTCTTTTTACCTGAAAGTAAATGAAATGAGTCTGTAGAACAAAGCATGATGATGAGTTGTTTTTGTTTGATTTGCAGCTTGTAAATGCACCATCATCAGCTGTTGCTGCCCCAGCTGCAAAAACCAAGGTACCTCAAGTTGAAACTACTGGGAATGACGATGGAGGGATTGATAGTGACCTACAAGCTAGGTTAGACAATTTGAGAAAAATGTAGTCTATATCCTCTATAGATTGATTATATCATATCAGGGAACTCCAGTTTTTCTGGGAAAAAATTGATGCTCATATGTACCATATAGTATAATTGAGAAGTTGTGCCAGGATTTGATGAACTCATGATTATAAAATGATGGTTTTTAAAGTAAATAAATTTAATTTTGTTGCACCTTTCAATTATTTATTTTAAGCAAATCTAAAAGTAGAATAAAATTCAAAGTTTATTATTCAACCTTAAGCATTCTCTTAGTTTTTTCAAATAAGTTGAATTATCAATCTTCGAGTATTATCTAAATAAATAACTATTAAAGTAAAGATTTTACACTTGCTCGAATTGGTCAAAATCAAATACATAAAACACTGTTTTCAAAGTTTATATTAACATAATCAAGGTTAGTTATACAATTATACATCCATAAATAAACTAATAAACTTTTAAGGTGAACTTATCACATCCAATTTCAATTGTTATAATTTAACTCAACATTCATCACAACTAATGCTATTATCAAGTCATAACTTTCATTACCAACAACAACAATTTTCATAACACACGCATAATTGTTTAATCAATTCAACAAAAGTGCAAAACTAAGTCGAAAGTATCTTATAAAATTTTTTCCTAAATTCTAATTACTCATATCTTAAGTTCAATCTCAACTAATGATATTTATTTTCTTTACTGTAAAGAAAAAGACTAAACTCAAAATGCCACAATGAAAATTTGAGAAAACTGCAAGATTCTAAAGATATAAACAACACAACAAAAAACAATCAAACTTCAGGCAAAACTAAACTAATTGAGATAATCACTTTTCTCAATTATAAAATCAATATTAATATTATAGCGAAAGAGGTAGAAGAATAAAAAAGATTTTTCAGAATTACTATATTTTAACTTTTATTTGGTTAGGAATAATCTTAAGTTAGCCTATTAATAGAGGATGACATTTGATCTTATAAAAATATAAAAAAAAAAATAAGGTGAGAATCTTGGAGAGAAAAAAAAAAGAGAAAAATTGTAGGTTTAAGAAAAAGAAAGAGGCAGGTTTACATTTTTTTACAGAACCTAATATGTTCTCAAAAGTATTTATATTATTTAGTGTGCTACAATTGTATCACTCATATTTAAGATGAATTAATTCTGTTTTCTCTTCATCAAATTTAAATTATTAAGATAAAATATAAAATTTGCAAATTATAACAAAATACAAAAAAATTACATATAAACTAAGATCAATTTCACAAAAATAAATTAAAAATATCTGAAATTTATTTCATTCTTAATTAGTATATGGATAATATAAGAAGACACCTCTCTCTATATATATCCTTTTTCTGTGTAAATAAAAAGTATGTAAAAGTTTTAAAAGATTCAAGCAGAAAATCGAATCTACGATCTTAATCAAAAGATTCAAATTTCAAATAATGTTTACGTCAATATTTGTTGGTTCTTGGTTCATTTATGCCACTTGGGTGGGTAGTTCAGAAAATTAATAATGACGTAAAGAAATTGAAGCTGCAAATTAATGGAAGACGCATTCTCCGTGACTTCACGTATTCGTTTTCTTTTTGTCATTTTGGATCTTTTGACCAAATGAAATTATAAATAAACAACAAAAATACATATATTTTATTATATTTATAAAATATTTAATTCAAAATTAAATGTTTAGAAAGTTCTTCTGGCTATTGCTTTTTGTTATAAAAGAATATTAGTACATATATCGCAATTATTCACAATGGTAAAGATATTTATTTATATTAAAAATATATATTCATTTACTTTAAGAAAACACATATTTGAAAATTTTTAGAAAATATAATTAGATTCAGTAATATTCTTTTCGTTCTTAAACTCTTAATGTTTAAAATTAGTGTACAACATTTAAAAGCATTTAATTTATTAACGAATGTACATTTGATCCAAAATACACTCATTTAATATATGCAATTTTAATTGTCAAGAATTTGAAATTAAAATTGAGAATTCACAACATAAAAGTTTGATAAAGAGACGAAGTATTATATTAATGACAAAATTATAAAGAAATATTTGTTAGAAGTCTTACATTGAGTAAAGATTAAACAAATTTAAAGTATATATGTAACGAATCTAAACCATATCTTACAAATAAGTTTTGTGAGATTGAATTTGATTTAAAATTTACTTCTTAATATTAATTTTTTGCTAAAAATATAAAAGTCAAACATATAATACATTTAAATTTTAAGGATGGTATTTTTATAGAAAATAAGTAGGATGAGAAAAAGAGAGAAAAATAGTATAGTAGATAATGAACTAATTATAAGTAAAACTAATTAATTTAGTATTGAAATATGACTCAATATTAGTTGTATAAATCTTTGTTTAAAGAAAACTATGTTTCAGATGAAAAAGAATATAAAAGGTGTTGAAAGCAAAGTAAATTTAATTTTGTTGAAGAATTATCTTATTTAGACATATAATTAAATTATAATATATATATATATATATATATATATATATATATATATATATATAAGTATGTCTATACTTATTTTATCAGGTTGATTTAAGTTTAGATTTAATTGTTTCAAAATATCACTAAATAATGACATAAATAAATCTAAATTTTATTTTCTTAAGTCCATAGAATAAAATTTAGTTAAAGATAAATTTTATTATCATAATAAATAAATTTTCAATGCAAGAAATTAATCCAAATTTAGTACTATTTACCCATTTTCATAATTGAAAAGAAAATATATTCTTAAATTTTATATATTATTTATTTGTATAATTTGAATCCACACGTGTCGAAGTTGATAATAATGGTAGCATGAGTTAGGTGTTTGAAAGAAGAAAAAGCAGACTTAGGTGGCGTTTTTGTGACATGAGAGGTTGAAAAGGTGTGTCCATAGTTTCTATGGTGTCATATAGGTGTCTACTATCTACTACACTCTATGTGAAATGTCTTTCCCTGTCTTTGCATTTACCAACGAAACCTAATGTAATACTCACTTCACATGTCTATTATCAAATTTTTCATTCTTTTTCTCTTTTACATTCATTTTCCAAATTTCCGAATCTAGATTAAACCATCGAAATAAACTAAAAAAAAAAATGTAAATTAAAATTTAAACAAAATACGTTGTCAAACTTTTCCATCATATTTTGAAGACCTTAACCAACAAACCAACGACAACCCAAAGTATTTCCATTAAAGGTTCCATTCATGTTTCAAACCATTTTTCTATTCATTGTTTTAGATAGAGGAATTAGTGACGAGTCTTTTGAAGCAGTATTTATCACGGGAATATAATGCTACTAAGACACGATATTAATCTACCTGAGAGATCATTATCTTAATTTAAAACTTTGAGGTAATTAATTAATGAGTTTTCTACTTTATAAAGTGTTTAATTTTTTTATCTTAATTCAATTTAGATTTAAATTCATTTGAATTCTCAACAATTTCGTTTTTGAACGAAAATATTCTAATTCTTAATCACAAATACATTAATTGTGACATTCTTGTATTATTTTTATACAACAACATGACATACTTGCTTAAAATCTCTTGTTAAGAAGATTCACGATGCAAATAATTCCCATATTTATGATTCTTTATCTATATTGTATTTCATTTGAACCGATCACTAGGATAAATTATTCACTTTAATATGATTGATAGATATTTTCATGAGAAATTGTATGGAATGATAATACTAATTAGACATGAGTTTGACCAACTTAAAAGACTGATGTTTCATTCAACCAAAAATCTTAAGATAATCGATTTATGGATCTTCTACATTATAAAGTGTTAAACTTTCACATTTATATTAGATGAGACGTATGCTGACTTAAATTTTCAACCATTAAATCTTTAACAACTAGTTATGCTTGTTGTTTATTTTTATTTTTATTTTTTTTGTAAAATGATCAAGGATATACTTTTACAAGTTTTTTTTTCTTTTTTATAAGAAAAAAAGTTAGCTTTATTTTAATAAAATGATATTGGTTGTGTATAAAATTGGAATAAGAATTTAAAAAATTATATAAATTGATTTGTAGGTCAATATATATGATGATTGAATGTTTGTGAGTAGATTTGAACATTTTGTTAGTGGATGAATGATTGAAAGACTTTTGTAAGATATCTGGACACACGCGTACCGTAGACTGGAGTCCAATGTCCTCTCAAATCATGGGTAACATTTTCTTAAAAGACCTTTTTAGCCTCTTTTTATTTATTTTTTGTTCTATCATTTTAGTAGGTAAGATTAGTCTATATTATTATAATTAGAATGTTAAAACAATGATCAAATTTTGATTAAAAAATTGAAAATATGTTAACATTCGTTTTTTCAAGATTTGTTCGGATTTTTTTTTCAGCATATCGATTTGATTTGCATTTTAAATTAAAATTAAAAAGGTTAAATCAAACTCTTTATTATTATTATTATTTTTTTTTTACTTTGTTATTCACATGTCAAACACCTACATAAAAGTTTTACAACCAAAGGGAGTACATGATCTCTCATTTATAATCCCTTTTTACATTATTAACATAATTTATATTTCTCTTCTAAAATAATCATTAAAGAATCTTATGCACCTAAACTTTCTTTTTATACTTCCATATCATCTACTAGAGTTTATATATTTAGAGTTCACAACTTGATTCAAGTGTCCCTTACTTTCTAATAATTCATTTAGTGATACCATTTTACATTCATGTAGGAATAATACATTTGTTGTATTTAAATATAATGTTATATGTTGAAACTTAATTAATAACCATTAAACAGATATGAGAATTTTTATTGAAAGTTGGTTTAGAGGTTTACTTACTTGCATTATATTTTTAATTATAATATATTTATATCCATTAATATGTATTGTAGATTTAATTATAGAATTACATAATTTATTTATGAATATGACAATAATTATAAAAAAATAAAATAAAACTATAATAATAAAAACTACAAAAGTCGATCCAAATTAAACCATAAAACATTAATTAGAATTAATTGGAATTTTATATTACATTAAAATCTAACCAAATTGAAACTTTGATTTTATGTTTGATGTGTGAAAAGTCAAATCAAAAGCCAAACACAAACAAACACCCTAATTATAATAACCAATTCACCACTATTATTTTGTTTATGAGCACGCGTCACCCTACTACAACATATTTGATTTCGTATGACTATTAAAAACATATTAGAATGAAGCTATTTTTTTTAAAAGAAAAATTAAAAACTAAAATTAACTTCCACACATTAATACTAACTTATATATACATTATAGTTTATAGAAAAATCTTTCATATGATTGTTACTTTTAACTTATTCATAATTTTCTTTCAGTTTATAGGGGAACCTTTTGTTTTTTCTTTCTCCTAAAAATCTTTATGGAAAAATCATCCATGACATAAGACTTCCATTTTGGTTTCATGGCAAATTGACCCATGATTTTTGACCCTCTATTCTCCAACCTTAAATGAATTAAAGCCATGCATTTTTTTTCCCCATTTGGATAGCAGAATAATGAGTTTCGGAATCAATGGTAGAAAAAACCACACTTCTATTCGTAATTAATAAAATTTGTGAAAGATGAAAATAAAAAGAAAACGAAAAAACAATTTACGTGTTCATTTTCGTTTATGTTACATCGTTTTTGTTCCTTGCGAACATTATCTTCCAAATAGATCCAAATTGAAGTTGAAGATGCTACCATTTCTTCATTTGACTCGTTTGTTTCATTAAGGACAAGTGGTTTAAATGCAGTTCAATAGCTACACGCTAAAATTGGATAAATAATTATTCTGAACAGAACTACATTTTAAAGTTACATAGTGAAAAAAAAATTCTATTGAATTTAAAATTTCAATTTTAGATTTTGTAATTAACTTACAAAGTATTTATACACCGTTAACTACATAAATAATAATAATAATAATAATAATAATAATAATAATAATAATAATAATAGCTCAATGAAGATATTAATAAGTCGATTTAGAAACAACAACGGAATGGGATGAGTGTTTGTTTGATTATGTTCATCTATGTGGATGATGTAAAAATTAAAAGTTATTTTCTTTCATAATATACGAATATGAAATTTTTATCTTATTTATGTTTTTTCTTATAACAAATATATTCACACCCATCTAAATACTCATTAAATACTACCCATTGAGAATTCAATGTAAAATAATATACATCCATTTTTTTTCTTTATTTCCAAATCTAGATAAAAAATATATAATGATATAAGTTTAAAAATAAAATATCAAATAAACTAAAAACATAACCTATATACAAAGACTTATATATATATATATATATATATATATATATATGTATCCTTTATTTATGTTTAATTTAAAAAAGATAAATATCTATACTTATTTTCCAACAAAATATTTTTAGTGAACATCAATAAAAGTAGATATTTCACAAATAGATTTATTTAACCTTTCTGGTAGACTCTGGTAAAAATTTTCTTAGATCTTGAGTGATGATGGTGCATAAAATTAAATTTAGAGTTTTTTTTTTTTTTTTAAAAAAGAGTTATGAATTTAAAAAGTAGTAATATGTTTAGCAATAATGAATAAATGAATTAGGATTAGGAAAAGATGAGTGTTGAAAGATGTGGACTTATGTGGACCAAATCCAATGGTATATGCCCAACCAATCAAACCTACCTACACAAGCCGCCCCTTAAAGCCTTCATTTTTTCTTTTCTCAAATTCCGCAATTTACAAAATTTTATTTTAAAATATCTCACATATTTTTCACTTGAATTAACAAAAAAAAAAAAAAAAACATATAATTCAGCAACCTAACCAACAACATATAACTCAAATTCAAACTTTGTGTCTATGAAAAAAAAAATAACAAAAAAGATAAATATACTAAATATAAAAGCGAATCAGGTGATGAAGATTAATTATGGAAAAAGTTTTTGAATATTATACAAAATTCAAAAGTGATCAAATATATTATTATTTAAAGAACCAAAATCAATATTCGTGTAGAAGTAAATATTAAATGATCAAAATTTCATTTCAGTATACCTATATTAAAGAAGAGATATTTTTGTGCTGTGAAAAGAATTTTTTTAAAAAAAAAACTAATAATATTTGAAACATATATAAGTAGAGGGTAAAGTGTATAAAAAATATAGTATTAATCTCTGGAAAATGCTTTACACATATTGAATGTGAAAGAAATGAAAATAGAGTAAAAATTTGGTCCTGGGAACTGCTCGGAAGGACCAATGACCCTTCAAGTTGTAGTTCACTCACTCACTCACTCACTTGAGTGTCCTACCAAAGGGAAAAAAAAGGACCCACCCACAATAAATTATTAAACCATGAAAGTCGTAATTAATTTTGACATGACATGATATATATATTTAGTAAAATTTTGTTCTGAGGTGAAAAATGAAGCGAGGAAAAATTTATGTAATAATTTTGTTGTGATCGGAGAAACTATGAGATGGCACCGGATTCAATGAAGGCATCGACCGGAGAGAGGTGGTGGTGGGCGAGGAGAACGGGTGTTCTACAAATGGGGCAATCGAAGTGAGAATAGAGCCACATGTCTATGCAAAGAACGTGGAAATAGTGTTTGCACTGTGGAAGCTTCCTCACTTCTTCTCCTTCTTCGTAAACCGATAAGCAAACGGGGCACTCAAAATCTTCCAACTCTTCTTTTTCTTTCTTGTACTTGAAGCTCGAAAGCAACTGTCTCTGTTCGTTCTCCAACCTCCTCGTTATCTCCGAAACCTCTTCGATTGTTGTTGTTCCCGCGCCATTGGGACTCGTCGGCGACCGCGCGTGGCTGCGTTTCAGGAGGAAGAGGTTGTATATGGCCAGTACTATGGCGGCGGTTCCCACCACCACAAGACCGTAGTACAACATCGGCATGCTGTTGTTATTGTTGTTGTTGCTGTCGGAAGAGGGTGGAGGAGGGGATGAAACTGTGAAAGGGCTTAGAACATCACCCATGTTATGACGACGATTATGATGATGATAGGGTTTTTGGTGAGAAAGAGAAAGAGAAAGAGAAAGAGAAAGAGAGAGAGAGAACAAGTTGGAGAATATTATTTTGTAGACAACTAATCAACTGACTCACTGTACTCCCTTATCTACTACCCAATAGGCTTCTAATTTAGGAGATGTGATTATTGAGTTTTTTTTCTTGACCTACTTTCTAACTTTATCCTATTTCAGACATTATTCTTATTAATTTAATAATAATGTATTAATAAACATATATTTTTTTAAAATATATTTTTGTCCTTGATTTTCGAATAAATTTTGGAATTAATCGATTTTAAAATTTTGAACCAATTTAGTCTTTCATATTTTAAAATATGTGGATTTAATTCTTTTAATCAAATTTTGTTAGGTTTATTTAATGTTTTGTATGCATTTGAGGATTGTGTTTGAGTTGTTTATATTGTTTGAGACATTTTTGTTTTAATGTTAAATCAAATACTATTATAAAACACGTTTGAAATGTCAAATAAATTTAACAAAATTTAATTAAAAGGACTAAATTCACATATTTTGAAAGATGAATAACTAAATTGATCCAAAATTTCGAGATGAACCAATTCTAAAATTCATCGAAAGATATAGACAAAAACATATTTAATTTTTTTTAATGTTAGTTGTTTTTGTTATTGATTTTTTTATTATTAAAATAATGTTTAAGTAGTGAAGGTAAAAGCCGTGGCCCGTGGTGGTTATGTTATGATTGAAGGAGAATATGATATTATTTAATTAATTTTTTTCTTTTTGGTGAAGTTGAAGTAGCATAATGTGTGATGGAATATTAACTATTTTAGAGAAGACTAAGAGGAGGAGACAAGGGAATGTACTATGAGGGGGGCAGTGACCAGGAATTTGTAGATAAGTGTCATGTCTCTCTTGCACGTTCTCTTTCTCTCTTTGCTTCCTTTTTCCTCGCCTCTTTCATGTAAAACCTAAAAATACCATTTTTATATTTATGCAAATTTATGATTTACTAACACTAAATTCATTTAGACGAGAATAATAATGATTAAATATATTTTTTATTTTTAAATTTTAAAGCGAAATTAAAACTCGTTTATATTGAAAATTTTGATTTTAAAATTTAAAAAAGAATTAATATAGTCTTTTTAATTCAAATATATTTTTTACATGTAAAATATATTATAATTTTGCATTAAAAATTATTAATGATGAATATTATTGTAATGTCCCTTTCCATTGGATTGATATTTGAAAGGAGGGGTTGGGAATTAGTGCAATTTGAGTTGTTAGAAAGGACTCTTCCCACGTAAATTGCCATCATCAATGGTGAGACGGAGGGGCACTACAGAGTTTGAAAATAGTAAGGAAAACAGCAGTGGACACTTCCAAATTTTCTTTCATCATTCAAAATTAATTTCCATAAAAATGAATATTTGTGTTTTCTTCTGTACAAGATTTTGTTCTTGTAGAATCAGCATTATTTTAAAAAAAGAAAAATATCCACTCAACGAACAAGGTATATTTATTTCCTTTCAGAGCCTACATTTTTTTTACTTCTTTCGGTTATTGTGTGTGAGGCTTATGGTTGATCCTCAAATAAAAGAAAAGTTGAGCCACATATGAAGGCATTAAAAATAAGATTAATTCACCATATATCAGTATATCTTAAAAAAAGTTAAGTTTGAATATTGGATAATTGGGATTCATGTATAGCATTTCCAACTTGGTTCTACATCCCAAGATTTTCCTGCAATAATTGTTCGGTTGATTACGAAAATAGTAGCAACCATAAATGTTTGCTTTGAATTTGAGCCTCTTAAAATTACTAATGAAAGTTAATGTAGAAATGGAAAAAACATATATCTTTCTTTGGATTATAGTGATATTTTTAACAATATTAATTTTAAATCTAATTATATTTTATAAAACTAATTTATAAAATAAGATTTATACTCACTCATATACTTACATTAAATAAGAGACGAGTCTCAGATATTAATATCAAACTTTCAACTCAAAACTTTTAAAAAATAAATTTATGAATTTTCTACCTTAGGATCTGTTCATATGTGTGGATTGTACTAGAGGAATGTGGTAGGACGGATTTGTGTGTTTACTTATGTTCCTTTCAATTAATATGGAGGAGATGAAAAACGATGATGTGGTAAATAGGCTTAGTAACTCATCTCACCAAAGATGAAAAGATTTGGATGGATGAAGTACCATTTTATGACTTTGTCCTTGACATTAAACTTTGATATGAGAGTATTGTGGTGTTCCTTGTGCGGAGTGTGTGAGAGTGAGAGAGCACCACTTAGCTAACCGACGTTGGGGTGTGTGTGTGTCTCTCTCTCTCTATATATATATATATATATATATATATATATATATATATATATATATTATAAAAATATATAAAAATAAAAAAAATAAAATATATATAGTAATTAAAATACAACAATAATGTATATAATAATTACTAATTATTATTATTAGTAATTTTAAATAATAGTAATTATTATATAAAAAATAATTTAATATAATTTATTTTTTTATTATTTTTCATTAAAATTTATTAAATAATAATTTTTAAAATTTAATATTTTTAATTAATCCAAAAATCATTTCATATATTTTTATCATCAAGGGTATTTTAGTAATTTTCAAATTTTTATCTATTATATATTTATCACATCACTCAAATCACTCACAAAATTGATCTTAAAATCCATTCACTTTATCCTCTAAATCCACACAAAGAAATACACATATTCATTTACTCAAATCCACACAAATCCATCTTCACACTCTCTACCAAATTCATCTCTTCATGAGAACACAACCTTAGTGTCAATTTTCTCATCTCTACATCATATGCTCACACATGAATTCCAAACACATTAAGTGTCTAAAATAAGCTCAATTCATATGAATTGCTTGTATAGGTTGATATTGGATTAGAAAATTGTACATATTGGATTTAATAGGTTCATTTTTATTTCAAACTCAACATTCATAGTAAAGTTTTACATTATCTAAAAAAAATGTACATTTTTCCCTTCTTCTTCACAAACTTGTTCTCTTCCCTCAATCTATAAAAAAGATATGTTGTTATTTTTTTGTGTTAACCAAAACATTACGAGAAATTCTTTAATTATCAACAAAATTTTACCGATGAAAATAAATTAGTTAGTAAGAAAGAATTTTTTGAAAAATTTTACCAATGAATTTTATTGATAGAAATAAATATGATGGTAATATCTGTCATTAAATTAGAATTTGATTTACCGGTAGAAAATATCTATAGATAAATATTCATCGGTAAATCCTGTCTATAAATTTCATAAGTAATTTAGAATTGTTATTACAAAAATTTTGATTACCGATGAAAAAATTTATCATTAATTTAGGTGTTAAGGAGGAAGAGGAGGTGGTAAAAAGTGAACTTTAAGTCTAACTCAACTCCACAAAATCGGCTTGTAAGGTGAAGTTTGCATCCACTTATATACTACGAAATTGTCTTATCTCTAGTTGATGTGGAACTTCCAACACACCCCTTTCACACTGAGGTATATACATCTCATGCGTGAGACTAGACATTGATGGGTGGTCCGATAACAGTTCGATGACGGGTGAAACTATATGCCCAACAAACATAAATCTTGCTTGGATAGGTTTTAAACAATGGTTCTGATACCATGTTAAGAAGTAGACTTTAAGCCTAACTCAACTCTACAAAACCAACTTGTAAGATGAGGTTTGCACTCTCTTATATACTATGAAATTGTCTTATTTATAATCAATATGGAACTTCCAACAGAGGAGGAGGAGGAGCATTGGCGGTGCAACAACAACAAAGTGTGATGGTGGTAGTAAAATGATAATATTTATGTATTTTATTGTTTAATATTATAAATTAAAGACCTAAAAAATAGTTTAAGAATACTTGATGATATTGATATTTAATTATTTAATTGATAACAATTTCAACTATAAATAAATTTCACGTTAATCAATTTTCATTTTATAAAAATCAGTATCTCTCTATAATTCTTTTTTAGAACACCGAGCGCTACTCTAGGATTGTTGGGCGCCATATGATTTCCGCTAGGCACCATCTTCCCTTACTGGGTGCCAATTGGAAGTTTATTTTAGGGGTTTTAGGTGCTCCGAGTCAATAAACTCCAATGGTCTAGAACACCAGACGCTACTTTGGGGTCGTTGAGCGCCATAGGCTTTCCGTTAGGCACCATGTTCCCTCACTGAGCGCTAACTGGAAGTTTATTCCAAGGTTTTAGGGGTCATGACCAGTGAGCTTCCGCTGTGGTCACTTTATGTTTTATGCTTATTTCATGTTTGAAGGGTTGATTTATGGACAATGATGAATGATTTAATATGCAATGTGTGGTATTTGGTTGTTGTATGAGGATACTATGATATATCCAAGGAGAAAAATTACATTGATATTGAATTAGGGTGTATTGAGTGTTGATTCTATAAAGGGATTATCCTAATTCTGTAAAGGTGTATCTCTAAATTATATTTTGCAAGGTCTAATTGTCATCAATATTGTGAGCTTTGATAGACATATACCTTTTCTTTTGATTGTTTGTAGTCAACTATTTGTTGTAATTGTTACTCTTCCTTTGTTTGTATCTATCAACTTCATAACAACTTATTTTTCATGTTCATAGATACCGATGATCTCTTTCTTTATTGTATTTTGTGAGGGAAGTTGAAATAGTAGTTGAATTGTTGTCACAAATATAATAAAACTAATATGGTCCACTATTGCTAATGAATATTCATGCAATATAATCATTATAGCAAGTTCACTCTTGGCATTTTCTTCCTTATAAGCTCCACAAGCCAACATCTTTTTCCCACTTATAATCTTAGAATAGAAAAAAAATGTTGTTTGTCTTCCTCTTCCCTTTGTTAAAGAAACCTTTTGAATACATATGTCTAGATGGTGGTGCAAATGCTTTGTTTCATTCCTTATTTCTCCTTCAAGCAATTTTTTTGTAATAATTACATTTAGCTTTGTATATCCTATCTAGTTTATTTGTCATCCATATTTAAATCCAAAAATATAGTTTGAAAACAAATGAATTAAATCATATAAATAGATTTTTGTATGAACAAAATCAAAAATAAAAAAGATAAAAGAATTGAGTTTTTGAAATCCATTTTTAATTATATAATTATAATTTTCTTCTCAATATTGTATAGTAGAGAAAACAAGACATATATCCTTCTTAATATTAAATACTTGACTGTATTATATTTTCTTCATTACAATTTTATTATTTTTTATTGTACATACATCCAAAATATTATAATATTTTTAAAATATTTACCATTAATATCTTATTATAATCAAATTTGTTATATATCCTTAAGATATTATGAATTATTTTCAAGATATGTATAATTAATATCTTATGATGTAATAACTTATTGCACTGTGTTATATATCTAAGATATTATAATAAAAATTTATTATCTAATATCTTCAAGATATTATGATATCATACTTGGTTATATAATACCTTTAAGATATATAATACTTTATTATCTTCAAGTAATAGAATATGTTCAACATATCTATTTAGTTATAGTCTTGAAATCTATAAATACATGTTTTCATTACAAAAAGTACAGTGATCTCGTGATTACTTTAGTTTCATATACTCTCCTATCTCTCTTACTTACTTGTGTAAATGTAATCCATTACTATGGAAATCATCTTATTATAGTGTTATCATTAAGGATGACAATGGGTCAGTCATACATAGATAATGTCTACGCACAACTCAACTTGCAACAAAAAAAAATCCAATTGTTACTCATCTGTTTACTCATCGGGTATCCGTTTAAAAAATATCCGTGGGTTTTTTAAAACTTGTGGGTACTCGTGAATGTCAACGAATATATAAAGAAAGATATTTTATAATTTTTTTAAATAAAATTTAAATGAAATTATAAAAAAAAATATAAATTTAATTTAATTTTAAATAAATTTAATCCAATAAAATATAAATTAAATTTTAATTTTAATTAAATTTAACTTAATAAAACATAATTTTAATTTTTTGTAACTAACAAATATTTACGTATACAAATAGTGTGATACTTACACCCGATCCGTTTGTAATTGAGTATTAAAATATCCACTACACAGGGATAATAAATATCTATAGGTACTAACTATTCGTTATAGAATTTATCTGCAGATATTCGCGTACACCAATTTTTTTATCCCTAACTACTATGAACATCTATGATATCAATTTCGCATTACTTTTATGGAGTGCTACTTAGACACTCCATTTATTTACTACAATATACTTTATTATAATATAATATTTTATTGAATATTTATAAAAAGTAATGTTAAAACAATTTTCCACGCTTTGATAACACATGTTTCAATCCGTGCTATAGATTCCAATGGTTATCATGATATGAATTCACTCTCTTAGTGCGTGTTTGGTTATGCATCAAATTGATGTAGAATTGATTATAATTGATTTTCTAATGCAAAATTAGTACGTGTTTGATTTCAAAAATCAATTAAAGAGTAAAATATTCATGTTGAATGATAAACGACTAATTCTTACTATTGCGTTGGAGAATTGATTCAATCAATTCTCTGACACTAAACCAAACATACCCTTAATCCATCTTATTCCGCTCCACATTTTAAATGTTATTTTATTAATATTTAAAATAAATCAGTTCCTAATGGAATGGAATGGGATAAGAGAAAAATAAATTATATTCCTATTACTTTAAAGATGTAATAAGATAATAAAATTTGCATCGAACCGTCGAAATATCTTCTCTAATTCAATTTATTTGAGTTAAAGATGAATTGGTTAATTATGTCCCCATTAAAAGTATTTACTTATTTATTACAATTATTATTTGAATAATTATAAAAAAAAGCGTAGTCGTACGATTCCTTTTTTGAGTGACGTACAGCGGTGAACCCTCCCCCAATTATACAAAAGTTGAATAATTTGGCTATCCATTTTTGATATTTTGCTCTCTTAATATCATTACAAAATCTAGTGCTACTCAAAACTATGACTATTTTCTTCAAAATTATTTCATATTCTTGTCTCTCCATTATGCTATATCAATAAAATTTTATTCTATTCTCTCTCTTTTTTTTCTACCAAGTTAATCGTAATTTCCTTTTTATCATACAAAAGTTTATGTCTATAAATGCATTATATAAATATATAACTTCATGTGAACATAGTTTGTAGAATTATTATTATTATATATTTGGGTGAAGCATTCCTTAGTTGAGTCTTATTCAAAACAAATCCATCAAATAAACACGGAAAATGACTTTGCATTATGAATTTTTGAAGCACTTTGCATTTTGTAAATGGACCAAGATTTGGTTTTTGGTGGACATGGACCCTTGATTTTGAAAGCGCATGAAAACCCAAACTCCTTCCTAGTACCCTTTAAATTTCTCTTCTTCATCATCATCATCATTACTAATGGCCTTTCACTATTACTTAAAACTATTTTCAAACGCCAACATGGTTACTTTTTCATACATTAATCATTTAAAATCACTATTTTGTATTCTTAGACATCATGTTTATCATTAAATCTTATTTTTAAGAATTTGTTGACTACAAATTTTCTACTGATTTTTTTTTTACCGTTCTCTGTTGAACATTAAAAATATACTGTGTTGACATTTTAAATATCTTTTAAATATATTTTAAAATGTCAAAATTAGTGATAATCAGTATATTATGAAGATACAATAGAAAAACAATACCAAAACATCTGATAAAGAATTCAAATTCGACTTTGTTTCTACTTATAATAATTCCATTATCATGATTTAAGTGTCATAAATTAGTTGATGAAGAATTTGTCATAAACAATATCAATGATCTCATAACAAAAAGTGAAATAAATTAAATTACGATCAAATTATGATATTTTACTACTAGTGTTAAGTCAAAAAATGATGAAATACCCTATAGAACTTAATAAAAATACAATATTATTATCCATTATGGATTATTATACAGTTAAAAGTTTTTAGAATAATCACTTTAAAAGTGATAGACTAATCTTTAATAAATTAGTAGTTTATTGTACTTGCAATATATTAAAATTAATCTCTTACAGAATAATATGTAATAAATAAATATTACAATTTTTTTCAATATAATTATTGTGGTGTTTTATGTTTTATAATTTTTAGTGATTTTTTTTTATATATATTCTTTTTACTTCATTAATAACTTTATATAAAGTATAATTTTAAAGTTTTTGGTTATTTCTCAAACGTTTACCTTATATTATATTTAGATTGTCATAAGAAATCTTTACTGACATTAGAATTGAATGTTTTAATTGAGATCTTTTCATTTGTATCGTCAAGTAACAATTTAAATAGAGGCAAATCAACTACTCTAACAATATAATAGTGGACAAGTGGTGTGATTGTGTTTTGATAATATATGTCTTTTTATTTGTGAAATGGTACAACTTGATGAATTGATATGGACATAAAAGTAGACAAAATAATTACGTTTAATTTATAAATAGAGTTAATTTGTATGTTTTTCGTTAAATTAACATTAATATCCATCAAAATTATCACATGTTAAAATATGAATCATTTTTTATTTTTGAACCTCTCTTATTTTGTTTTTTGTTTGTGTTTTTTTTTCTACCTATGAATCATTCATCTCCCACCACCTTCATCCACTGAGTGCAGTTAAAGAAACAAAAATAAGAATTTAGGTTATCACTTGGTGTAGTTAAAGAAACAAAAATGAAATTTTAAAGTTGTCATATTGTTTTTTTCTATGAGAATTTTACTTTTAGAATTACATAAATAGGAGACGGAGGAAAAAAAAAAACAGAATTTAAATATAAAAGATGAACTAAATTTTAACATGTCATATTTCAAATCGACCTTAACGCTTAATGAAAGAAACCAAATTAACCGTTTTTAACAAATATAAAAATTTAATTTAGTAAAAACAAAAATATGAAGACCAAAATAAATCATAAATCAAAATATAAAAACTAAATTACTAATAATTAAGTCTAAAAGATTAATTCATACACACAAATATTGTTGGTGGTATGTCTCAATGGTTTAACTCATGTGATATTTAACAGGTTCACTCAAATTTTTTTAAAAATTTTCTGAAAAAATGATTCAGTTATAATTGTCATCAAATTTTAGTTAAATATAGTTATTTATTTTATGTGTGCAACTGTTATTTAATACCTGATTGAAATATGGAAATAAAGATACAAATAAAGTAAGAATAAATATAAAATTTAAGAACGAATATAGGAAAATCCACTCTGGTGTGTAATAAAGTAGTTCCCAGGTTATGAACTAATTTTTTTCTTTTTATCCATGTAAATTGAACAATTAAGTTTAAAATAATTCGTATATTCCGACAACCCCTTGAAAATTACCAATTAATGTTATTATTTGATTGTAGGAAATACAAAGTGTTATTGGAGAAAATTTATACTATTTTTTTTATCTGATAAAATATAACATATTTGATAAATTTACGTAATTATTTATTTATGGTAATAGATATTTATATTAAATATTTTTTTTTAGATTTTCTAAATTCATTATTCCAGAATATATTTTCGAATTGAAAAATATTTTTCAATATATTCAATCCAAAAAATATTAAAAAAGATGGTTATAGAAATTTATATTATAATTTTAATGAGGGGTAATTTGGGAATTCATGTTTATTGTGTGTAGGAAGAAAAAAGTGAAGTGCAGGAAGAACATCCTTGAGAAAATAATCTTAGTGGACCCTATAATTGTTAAAAAACATTTAACAAACAGCCTTTTTTTATATTAAAATTCCTAGAGATAAATGAACAATTTTGACAGAATCTGTTTTAATTAGCTATTTGAAAAAAATTAACCAAACGTGTAGGTATAAATAATTATAAGAAAAAGAGTTATAAGATAGACAGATTAGAAAGAAAACTGCAAGATAAATGCATACATAATATAACATTTTTAAATATTATTATTTAACTATAAACTATTTAATAAAATATTGTTTTATAAAACTATTTCAAATTTCACTTCTAACGTAAATTTATAATTGATTAAAAAGTGTAAGATTCTCTTTTACTAACAAGACGAAAAAAAAAAATGTATTCTAGATAAAATCCAATATCCATTCTCATGGCAAATAATCCTTTAGACACTATTAAATTTGCTTATAAATATGAATCAATATTCATACAAAATAGGTTTTATTAGAATAAGTGCAAATATGTTCATTTATAACTTAAACGTTTTATATGAATTTTTATAAAAAAAATATATTTCTAAACATTAAAAATGATAATAAGTATCGATAAAAAAATATTTGACTGGAATACAACTTTTTTTTTTCAATTTCTTTTAAAATATTTTATAGAATTTTAGTTTTAGCAATACTCTATTTTTTGAAACATATTAATGCAACTTTAGATTTTCTAAAACAATTTTGTTTTAAGAAGATGAATATATAAATGATAATAGTTTATTAAGTTAAATATGTTTTTAGTTGCTTAACCTTAATATAAAGTTGAAATTTGTCTTGTTTGTTTGAAACTTTGATACATTTTAGTTCTTAAACTTAAAAAATGAATGGATATAATCATTTTAATTTAATTACGTTAATTTTGTTTTTACATGTCAAATGTATTTCTCAGCTGACATTGACACAAGAAAATGTAAAACGGCATAAATAACTTAAATGTTAATATGAAATGCATTTGACATATAGAAGAATATTTAACGTAATTGAGTTAAAATTAGTATATTCATTCATTTTTAAAGTTTAAGGACAAAAATATATCAGTTTCAAACATTGATGAATTCCAATTTTATATCAAAGTTTCCGGACTTAAAACATATTTAATCCTAATTTATTTTAGGCTTGAGCATGACAAATCGATTTTCTCTCCATTAAACTTAGTACTGTTAAAGCACGCAAAATCACTTAGGTGGTGAAATTGGAATGTATTGGGCCATGCAATTATGTATCAATACTTAAGTAATAGGGTGATTGCTTAGACATTCACAAATGACACAAGTACTTTGTTGAAAGCATTAAAATTATGTTTAAGAAATGGTTGCTCAAGTATTGAATAAGCTTTTGAACAAGAGAGAAGCAAATTCATATTCTTCTCTGTGGAGTCATATAGCATGTGAAGAAGTCCTTCTTAATTTAAGAAAACAATTTACTTAGACAAAATATGCATGATAATAATGATGATATTGATGAGATGTATGTGATATTGTATAGTTATATACCTGTTACCAAGTATATTATATACAATATTTGTATGAAATATTATCCTTTATAAATATAATATTTTAGTGTGTTACCCACTATTGCATACAAGACTTATGAAAACAGTTATCAAACCATCGTTAAGAGAGACATTGTTGTATTAAAATTAGTAAAGCATGACTTTTACCTGTTAAAAAAGCAAATTAATGACAAGTATGGCTTGAATTGTCATTGTAATTTAACATAGATCATAAAAAAATCATCGTCATTATAAACTTAAATATCAATTAACAAAAACTAACCTGAAATAGAAAATAGGGAAGGAAGGGGGAAGTGTGACTCAACAACATACACTACGAGATTAGTCCTATGTTAAATTAACTATAATATTTATATTTAACCTTTTGAACTTTTAAAATGTCGACTTTTTCAGGTATATATTCAAATTTGTGGTTGTAATTAACACTTCCGCATGTAATTTTTATTTTTTCATACAAAAATTAATTTATTTAAAAGATAATAGTCATGTTTTAGTACACTTTTTTTAACTTAAAATTCCGTGAATTAAAGTATGACAGAACAAAATTAAATTAAAAAAATAATAAATATTATATGGACTTTTTAAACACAAATTTATTTTATATAAAAGCATAATAGTAAAACATAATTTAAACTTTTTTTTGTATTTGTGAAATTTCTAATGAAAATTATTCTGAACAGTAATAATTACCCGTTATATTAGCTTTAGCATTATTTCTTTCCACCTCCGCCATGCAAATCACAACCATGTTTCGCACTTTTCTAACTCTTTATTCTTTATTATTTCTGCGTTTCCTTTTCTACAGTCATTTTCAGAAAGTTTTAAACTTTTGACGGAAAATTTCCAACTTTAGGAAAATATTAAAAGAAGGCTTTATAAACTAAACAACAAATCTAAAGAGAAAAAATGAAATCTCGAATAACTTTCTTCAACCATCCTAACACCACATAGTAATAAAATATTAAAATAACAAATAAAACAAAATTCAACATTATTTCCGGACATAAAACACAAATATTATTTTAATGTAATAAACTTTTTAAAATTGTGCACTATTATTCTTTGGATAAAAATCATTCGTGAAAGCATATTGTTCTCATTAAAGAAAGCATTGGTACAAAGATCTGGAAAATAATTTTTATACTTTTTCTAAAATATATTTAGTTCTTGAACTTAAATGATTGATTTTATTCCTTAAAATTGGAATATATATGATTTTAGCTATTTTATGTATAAATTTAGTATTTAAAATTTATTTTACTATTATAAAGCTAATAGATACCCTAAATTAACATAAGTTTTTACAGGTAAATGTAATATTTAGTAACAGTTTTAAAACATAAGAACCAACATGAAGTTTGCCGACAAATACAAGCAACAAACACAAATTTAATCTAAGAATTTGTTATGCAGTTAATGTAATATTATATATATATATATATATATATAATTACTTAAATTTGTTTGTATTTGTGAAATTTTGAATATAAATTATTCTCTAACAGTGAAAATTCTCATATAGCTTTAGCATTATTACTTTTCACCTCCGCCATGCAAATCACAACCATGTTTCTAACTTTACATATATTCCCAACAACAGCAACTCAACAGTTCCATTTCCAATTTTCAGAAAGTTTCAAACTTTGGCGGAAATTTTCCAACTTCACTAACCCCAGTTGAACCCGCTACTGGTTGTTGTGTTGATTGAATTCTAACAGCTGCTTTTGGAGAAGGTAGAAAGGAGAAAGTTGTCACCTTGACATGGAAGAAGAAAGAAGCGTGGCAGACAAGAAAGTGACAAAGAACGAGGTTGTTCTACGAATTTCAGACTCTGAAGGAGCCACGAATGCAATGACCGAAATAAAAGATTCTGAAAGTTTTTCAGTAGCTGAAAGCAGTTCCCTTTCTCCTCATCACAACACCCAGATGAGAAACCACGATGAAGTTTCCACAGAGTTGATGACAACTACAAAGAGGTTGATCGGTCAGTCGGAATTTTCGAAGCCAAAGTCCAGAATGATGGATCCACCGTGTCCAAGATATGCAAAAACTGTTGAAGAAAAGGCTCGAATGACAAGTTCATTTACCAGGATTTCTCGTAACAGGAACGTTCCCGAAGCAACTATAGTGACCCCAAGAACCCCCTTGCTTGGGACTCCTCCCCCTGAAGAAGATGATGACGATGAAGAGATGTACAAGATTGCAAATATTGAAGTGACCAAGAGATCTGGTAGGAAGTGGAGAGTTGTTGAGTTGTTTGCTTTTGCTTTCATCATGGGGTTTTTTATTGCAAGTTTAACTGTTGCTGAGCTGCAAAAAAGAGAGATTTGGGGTTTGAAGCTGTGGAAATGGTGTGTATTTATATTGGTTATCCTCTGTGGTAGATTGGTCACTGAGTGGTTTATCAATGTTTTGGTTTTCTTGATTGAGAGGAACTTTTTGTTTAAGAAGAAGGTTTTGTATTTTGTGTATGGTGTGAAGAAGAGTGTTCAGGGCTTTATATGGCTGAGTTTGGTTCTTGTGACATGGGATATGCTTTTCAGCCCTGGAGTGAAGATAACCAGTAAGGTTGGTAGGATTCTTAATTTCATTGCTCTGACCCTTGCTTCTTGTCTTATTGGAGCAGCTTTGTGGTTGGCCAAAACATTGTTGATAAAGCTTTTAGCTTCAAGTTTTCAATCTACTAGATTCTTTGACAGGGTGCAAGAATCAATCTTTCATCAATACATTCTCAAGACTCTTTCAGGCCCTCCCTTGATGGAGATGGCTGAAAAGGTAGGTACAACTTCAAATACTGACCAACTCAGTTATAAGACCATGGTTAACAAGAAGGAAGGGGAGAAAGGACAAGTAATTGATGTGGACAAGCTCAAGAAAATGAAACAAGAAAAGGTTTCTCCTTTGACTATGAAAGGGTTGATTAATGTGATAAGGAGTTCTGGGTTATCTACCATCTCCTATGCACAGGATGAAGATGAGAATGAACAGAAAGATAATGAAATTAATAGCGAGTGGGAAGCAAAAGCAGCTGCTTATAGAATTTTTAGGAACGTAGCCAAGCCAGGACACAAGTATTGTTACCCTCTCAAAACTCTGCATCTGGAATTGCCTCTTCTCATTTCACCATCAAATATTTTAGGTATATTGAGATAGATGACCTCTTGCGATTCATGAAAATTGAAGAAGTGGAAAACTTGCTTCCACTATTTGAAGGTGCAGTTGAGACTAGAAGAATTAAGAGGAAGTCTCTCAAGAACTGGCTGGTAAATTACTTAGTCCATATTGCATTATATTTTATCATTAGCCCAACACATGTTTATAGGGATTCATTAGAGAAAGATTATATACATGTAACATGAGTTCATTCGAGAAGGAATCGATACCATTCTTGTTGGACTTTGTCAGTTTTTCTTCAATGTGGAAGATTCACACTTGAATTATTCTTGACATGTTTATATATCATTCTTGTTTTCAGGTGAAAGTCTACCTTGGACGGAGATCACTCATACATTCACTAAATGATACCAACACAGCTGTTGATGACTTGAACATACTTGCTTCTGCAGTTGTGGTTATTGTGACCATTGTTGTGTGGCTTCTTTTAACTGGTGTCTTAACAACTAAAGTTCTTGTCTTTATATCATCTCAGCTTTTACTTGTGGGTTTCATGTTTGGCAACACTGCTAAGACTGTGTTTGAAGCTATTATATTTGTTTTTGTGGTGCACCCTTTTGATGTTGGTGATCGTTGCGTCGTTGATGGTGTTCAGGTAGTTTTCAACTCTGAACTCTCTCAACATCCATTCATGAAAACATACCTGACTCACACATTTGTTATGGTTCCCAGATGGTCGTGGAAGAGATGAACATACTAACCACCGTCTTTCTGAGATATGACAATGAAAAGATTTTCTATCCAAATTCAGTTCTCTCAACCAAGCCAATCAGTAACTTCAACAGGAGTCCAGAAATGAGTGATTCTGTTGAATTTGCTGTTGATGTTTCTACTTCTATTGAAAGTATTGGAGCTTTAAAGGCAAAGTTAAAAGTGTACGTGTTTTACTATGCTCCAGCTATAGATTTTAATCTTAGATACTAGTTAAACATGTTCCTTAAACGTGTCATACTTTGTGTTTGAAGTTAGTTGATATTTTTGGACAAAATTTGCAGATATTTGGAGAGTAGGCCTCAGCACTGGCATACCAAACACAACGTATTGGTTAAGGATATTGAGAATGTGAATAAGATGAAAATGGCTGTGTATGTTACTCACACCATCAATTTTCAGAACTATGGGGATAAGAGCTGCAGAAGATCCGAATTAGTGCTGGAGTTAAAGAAAATTCTTGAAGATCTTAATATTAAATATCATCTGCTGCCACAAGAAGTTCATGTCAGTTATGGAAGGTCACAAGACTCAACATCTCAAGCACTGTGAATTTATCTTATCCTTTTCACAGGTGGAAGTGTTTAGCAGAGTTTTTGTGCTGTTATTATTTTGGTTCTATAGACTAATTGTTTCCACATGGTCTTTTTTTCTAATTAGAGATAAAAAAAATGGTGTGATATATGATGTATGATTTAGTTGGTTCTTGGAAACAGGTGAATTTGGTTTCTGCACTTATTTTATACAGTTTTTTTTTTTTTTGAGTTAAAAATCTAAGATTTTTTTATTTTCAGTTTAAATGTTTTAAACATTAAAAAAAGTTAAATCCTTGAATTTACAAAGAATATTATTATGGTCATTTTTAAAGATAGTATTTGGTCTTTAAAGCATAAAATAAAATGTATAGCTGATATTCAAAATAAAGATGGAGCAACAAAAGTAATAAGTTGCTTTAGAATTCTAAAAAGAATAAAAATATTAAAGTTCTTTCAAGTTTTTTAAAGAGAAGAAAATCCAACAAAAATAAAAGAAGAATTAAAGTCACTAAATAATGAAGACATAAATAAAATGCCATATTTGAAAATTAAAACTAGGAGTTATTCATGAATTTTAAATGGACAAGTGAAAAAAGTCAAAGAAATTGGTGTATAAGACTATAAATATTAATTTTGGAAGATCTAAATAAAGAAGAGTTTCACCTTCTCGTTTCATGTTTTGAAGTATCTTGTATTTTCAGTCCCTCAAAAAAGTTCTAATCTATGATGCACCGATATTTGTATTATGTATACTTATTCTACACATATCCGTATCTGATATTTTATGATACTTAACCGATACTTCTCAAAGAAGTATCTAATATATAAACTAATAATGTTCTTATGATGATAATAATTTATAAATTTTATGTTAAAAATATTTAATATATTTGATTTTAATTTGAATTTATACAAGAATAATCATATATTTATCATGTTCTTTAAAAAAATTGTATATTTTTCAATATGCATATATCGCGTATCGTGTCCTATTATTTTTAAAAGTAACATATCAATGTATCAGGTATGTGTCGTATCTGATAAACGTATCGTATTTGCACATCATAGGTTCTAATAGTTGAATGTTTGTCCAACTTTTGTCGATACTTGTATGCATGCAAAAATATATAACAATAATAATAATGTATCTTTATGAACATTGAGAAATCTTTGACCTCCCAATTTTCTTTTACAAATATAAAATATATAAATAAAAATGTATTTGATTAATAATAACATATTTAACTTTCTTATATTTGTATACATTTATAAATGAAAGATTTTTTTTAAATTGTCATTGAATAACATGTATAGGTACCTATCATCGCAAGCAATTGTAAGAAAGAGTTGGTGCAGTATAACATAATAATTTATTTAATGTAGCTGTAACTCAAATTTACCACCGATACAACTCAATATAAATCAAACATATAAATGATTAAATTGCTTTGTCGCAATTTTAGGGTCCTCAACTTTTAAATAAATCTGTTAGAGAGACCGAGCTTGCAATTCGAAGATTGTTTAGTCGAGCAAAAACATGTGCACCATGTATAATTTTCTTTGACGAGGTTTTTTAGTGATTCTCTTTTTTAGTAGTGTTGATTAACTTGAATATTTTATCATGACATGTTAAAATTTTGATAACAAACTAAATAAAAAAATTATTTTTGTGCCATGTTTGACGGGGTGTTTTTGTGATTGGTGCTACAAATAGGTACACTTTGTTCACCATATTTGTTCTGGAAGTAGTTATTTCATTACACATCACAGCCATATTCAAAGTTCAGTTTCTCATTTTTGCAGGCCTGAGTTGATGGATCGTGTTCTCTTACGCCTCGATAGATTTGGTAAACTACTCTATGATCCATTTCCCAGCTTTGATGAGCGAGCTTTGATATTGAAAACTCTTGTGAGGACTAAGGCGATCGATGCCACTGTAGATTTGAGTGCAATTGCAAGAATGTAAGTTTGTGAAAACCTAAGTGGCGCTGATCTTGCAAGAATGGTTTATCTATGTTTTTTATTGATGTCACATTCTTATTATGTATACTTCAATCTAGGTTAAAGAATGCTACAATATTTTAAGATACTTTATCGATATTTATTAATGAAAAATGTAATGTATGGAGGAACAATATTTTTATGATGATAATAATTTATAATTTTTATATTAACAACTTTAAGACATTTGATTTTAATTTGGATTCACACAATAACAATCATATATTTATATCACGTTTTAAGAATGATTGTACATTTTTAATTATATCTTATCTTATTATTTTCAAAATAAATGTATTGATGTATCAGATACATATCGTATATGATACACAAAGGCGGAGCCTCTTAGGAGCAGGGAGGGGCCTAGGCCCCCCAAATATTTTTTAATTTTTTCAAAATTATATATCCATTTTTTTTAATTTTTAAAAATTTTGAAAATTTTAAAATTATAAATAATATATTTTAGAAATTGATGATAATTAAATTGTGTTTCTTTATTTATTTTATAAAATATAATATTTAATGTTAATAAATAATAAAAAATAAAAAAAATATTTAGGTTTAATTAGTCTTCTAGTATCTGTTTTCGTCTAAAAATATCAAAATGTCACTAAATTGAAACTAAAAGAACTGGAAGATCAACTTACATTTTTGGAAACAATAACCAAAAGATTAATTAAATCAAACATTTATTAAAATATTTTTTATTTTCTTCTGTCATTGCCTTTTAAAATTTTGACAAAATTGTACTCATCTCTCACTATCATATGTTTTTTTTTTTGAAGAAAAATGAAGTTAGACACATACTCATTATGTTTGCTCTCATTTCTCATCTATTTCCTTCATTTCTCGAAGAAAAAAAAATGTAACTCTTTCTTGTCTTACTTGATGATGAAATATTACTTTAATAGTTATTAAAATTATTTTTTATCTCATGAGCTTTTTGTATACTTAGTTTTTATTATTATAGAAGAAAAAAATAATGTATTATGTGTTTTTTTATAACCGATTTTTAATTGTGACTTGATTATAATATATTTTTCTTTTAATACTTATGTCTCTCAATATTTTATTAGATTATGATAAATTATTTTTTAGTATATTTAAAAAAAACATATCGATGGAGAATAAAATAATGAATTTATGTTGTAGAAGTAGTAAAAGGGAAGCTACACTTAAAGATGAAAACAAGTTAAATTATATTTTTTTACATCTTTTAAAGTTTTTAAAGCATTATACTAATAATTCAATCTAACGATCCAATTGTTTTATAGAAGAGTCCTTTTTTAAAGTGTTATACTAATGGTCCAATCAAATGATCAAAAAATTATATTATTATGGCCCCTCCAAAACTCTTGGTGAAGATCCGCCACTGATGATACATGTGAATTCTCATATCATTGTTGTATATTATGTATGTATATATGCTTATTTGATTATTGTGGGGACAAATTCTGTAGGTAGGATTATAGGAAAAGAGAGATAGTTCGAGAGATACTGATTGGATTGACTATACAAGTGAAGATAGCGCCAATGGCCATCGTGAAAGACAAAGATAAAACTATCAATAGTACTCATTTTGAGGTGGCAGTAAGTAAAGTCTCGTCATCAGTGTCTGATAGGATATGTCTTATTCCTCTATTTATATGCATGAAATGTGATGTATGATGCCTTGTGTAACATCCCACCAGGATATTACTGATTTATAAATAAATAAATGAAATAAATAAAACCACGTGCTTTTAATAATACTTCATTTCCCCAAAACGGCGGGAAAATTTAGAAACTTTATTAAACCATCAAATAAGTCTATGAATACCAAAACAACACGTCATAAAATTACCCATCAGGGTTTATAACTGTTTTCAAAGGCAATAAAGAAACTTAAGCATTTTCCCCACATCTAACCCCTCTCCGCGGCTAAGCGTCACCTGAGCCACCTGCATCAACAGAATCTGCTCCCGTGTACCGCGTACACGATCATCGCCACACACACGCAGATAGGGTGAGCTTAACAATTAAATCACATGAATAAAGTTGCAGAAACATAAGCATATCAACACAAGATATCGTACATAACATAAACATATCACATTACCCAGTTCTTTAATTTCTACCATCTGACCCCCAATCAGATTATTCGTGTTCTACAACGTCTAAGGATTTCTTCAAGGTGACTTGCTGCCATACCTATCGGCCACAACCGATAGAGCACGTGCGGGAAAACATACTACGAATCATACACCGCAACGCCAGGTAGAGTTCCCATATACGAACATAGTCTGTATCGTCCCAAGACTACCAAACTCGTCAGCCAACAACTGAGGAGGGCAATCTATCCGGACCCATCCGTACTGGCCACAACCAGCACACTCACACCGGCAACACTCGCTAACCCGAGCCACAACTCAAGGGTTCCTCGTGTTCATCCGCCATCCCGAGCCACAACTCTAGAGATGCTATTCCGAGCCACAACTCAAGGAATACCACGTGCTTAACCCCTATCCCGAGCCATAACTCAAGGGATACGTTCCGAGCCACAACTCCAGGAACACCAGCAATCTCACCTTTAAAGCACCATTAAACGCACTGTAGATCACGAATTCATAATCAAAACTCAAAGCTGCAGCAGTATAAATCGCCTGGCGGGGGACACGTACCGCCAGGCACTGCCAGCTTCCAGACCGCCTGGCGGGGGACACGTGCCGCCAGGCGCCAAGCGCCTCCAAAAGAATTACAAAGTCTGCAACAACCGCCTGGCGGAAACGTTCCCACCGCCAGGCGGACGCAACCCATATCGCCTCTGTTCGTTCTCTATCGCCTGGCGGGACCTCCCTCACCGCCAGGCGCCTCTTGTTATTTAGACCCACTGTACTGCTGCTACCGCCTGGCGAGTTGAACCCCGTCGCCAGGCGCCATCTCAGAACCTCGTCACGTGCTGGTTTATCTACACTCCATTCCTCTGTTATTCTCCATACACTAATTAAGGTTATTTAGAAAATCCCCCATCAACTACCAATCATCCATATACACATTATCCCCTAGTCTGACCATAGCATGATTAGTCCTTCCATTAAGCTCACAGGACGTCCCCCTCTATTTTTTTTTGGTACCCAATCTGACCAAAAAGCATTCACCTCACTGCAGGTATTTTTCAGCCCTAAGACCTATCTGTCAACATTCTCTTTTCCCTGTCCACCCCATAATTGACCCCATCTTATTAGTCATACTTAAGTCTACACTCCCCTAATTTTCCAATTCATCTCGTAGTCAAATTTGTTCCCACCCAATATTATTACCCCCACTGCACGAATTTCCACTCCTCCAGCCCGAACCAGTCCAACCAGACCTCCAGTTTGCCACTGCTGTAACGTTGCCGCCTGGCGGTAACTGATCTCCCGCCAGGCATACCAGACCTGAGAGCCATCCTGCTCTCTTTCGCCACTGCTAACCTTCCCAACCACCACCTATCATCTATCTTAATGCAATTCCTCCCATTTTGGCATAACAACTCCAATAATTTCAGTCCCCCCACCTCACTACCACCGTACCCCGCAAGGATCACGACAATTTCATCCCAAGAGTACTCCGCTTTCATCTCCGTCACATTAAATCACTGTTTCATTCATTTCTACCTACTAATGCGTAAACTGGACATCATGTAATATCGAATTCATCTATTGTCAATCACCAACAACTTTCCCACCGATCAAATTTAACCCAGAATTCCAAAAAACCCCAAAATAGGAAAATGGCCCCGCATTGCCTGACGGTTCAACCAGCACCGCCAGACGCTTCATCCGTAACCTAGAAATTTAGTGTAACTCCAAGAGTCGCCTGGCGGCCGGGAATGTGCCGCCAGGCGGTTCCCCTCCCAGAACCCCATATATATGACTAAATCAGGACCATATATTGCACTTTATGATGTTTAGCAAACCAAACTTAAAATTTCCATTTTTACAGCTTTTGTTTCAAATAATGAGAAGTGACGCCGCAAAGAAAAAATGCGTAAAGATGCGCATCATTATAGTTATTTGTTTTTTCCTGTTACATTTTTATTAATGTTCCGTCTTCTTCGCCTTAAAAGCATGTTTGTTTCGATGTGTGGAAATTTCTTGGATGAATAAATAATAAACACCAAAAACAAGAAAGTTTACATGTATAATAAACTTTCCGTGCTAACATCAAAATTTTATGGAAGTTTAGGAAATTGTTTATGTCTTTAACATTTTATTATTTTATGTTTTAAATTTTATTATATCAATGTTTTTTATTATATAATAAATAAATATATTTTACTTTTCATATATTTTCACTTTATTTCTTCTCGCATAAACAATTTTACTTACTATTAATAATACATAAACTTCTTTCACATCTTGTTTATTTTTGTATTTTTTTTTATTTTAACTTAAATAATCTCACTTTCAATGGTTTTCATTTTTTTTTTAATTCTCTAATCCTCAATCTCCATCTTTATTCCCAAAATAAGAGTTTTCAAACATTACCTGAAAATTTCTAACTTCACTAACCCCAGTTGAACCTTCTACAAGTTTCAGCTTCAATGTAGCAGAAAACGGTTGTTGCACTCCTAGAAATCTAAGACCTGCTTTTGGGAGAATCTAGAAACTAAAAAGTTGTGACCTTGACATGGAAGAAGAAGGAGACGTGGCAGACAAGAAAAAGACAAAGAACGAGGTGGTTCTACGAATTTCAGACACTGAAGAAGCCATTAAAGCAAAGGAGCAAAGGGTTTCCAGAAGCTTCCCAGTAGCTGAAAAATGTTCCCTTTCTCCTCACCATAATATCCAGATAGGTAAAGGGTTTAGAGATTCTCATGGTGAAATCACAGAGCACAATGGTCAAGTATCCTCAGAGTTGGTGACAACTACAAAGAGGTTGATGGGTCGGTCGGAGTTTTCAAAACCAAAGTCCAGAATGGTGGAACCGGCGTGTCCAAAAGATGCAAACTTTGTCGAAGAAAAGGCTAAAAAGACAAGTTCACCTGCAAGGAATTCTCTTAACAAGAATGTTCCTGACGCAACTGTTGTCACCCCAAGAAGCCCTTTCCTTGGGATACCAGGGGAAGAAGAAGATGATGACGAAGAAGTGTACAAGACTGCAAATGTTGAAGTGAGCAAGAGATCTGGTAAGAAGTGCAGAGTTGTAGAGTTGTTTGCTTTTTCTTGCATCGTGGGGTATTTAATTGCATGCTTGACTGTGAATAAGTTGCAAAAAAGGTTTATTTGGGGATTGGAACTGTGGAAATGGTGTGTATTGGTTTTGGTTGTCCTCTGTGGTAGACTGGTCACAGAGTGGCTTATCAATGTTTTGGTTTTCTTGATTGAGAGGAACTTTTTGTTTAAGAAGAAGGTTTTGTATTTTGTTTATGGTGTCAAGAAGAGTGTTCAGGGCTTTATATGGCTAAGTTTGGTTCTTCTGACATGGGGACTGCTTTTCAACCATGGAGTGAAGAGAACCAGAAAGGTTACTAAGATTCTTGGTTACATTACTAGGGCCCTTGCTTCTTGTCTTCTTGGAGCAGCTATATGGTTGGTCAAAACATTGTTGATAAAGCTTTTAGCTTCGAAATTTCAATCTACTAGATTTTTTGACAGGGTGCAAGAATCAATCTTTCATCAATACATTCTCAAGACTCTTTCAGGTCCTCCCTTGAGGGAGGTGGCTGAAAATGTAGGTTGGACTTCAAATCTTGGTCAACTCAGTTTTAAGACCATGAATAGTGAGAAAGAAGGGGAGAAAGAACAAGTCATTGATGTAGACAAGCTCAAGAAAATGAAACCAGAGAAAGTTTCTGCTTGGACAATGAAAGGTTTGATTAATGTGATAAAGAGTTCTGGGTTGTCTACCATCTCCTATGCACCGGATGAAGATGAGAATGACCAGAAAGATAATGAAATTAATAGCGAGTGGGAAGCAAAGGCAGCTGCATACAGAATTTTTCGGAACGTAGCCAAGCCAGGACACAAGTAACATTGTTACCCTTTGAAAATTCTGCAACTTTTTTTTTCTGATTCAGTTTCTCTGGAATTGCCTCTTGTTCTCATTTCACCCTCAAATATTTCAGTTATATTGAGAAGGATGACCTCTTGCGATTCATGAAAAATGAAGAAGTGGAAAATGTGCTTCCACTATTTGAAGGGGCAGTTGAGACTAGAAGAATTAAGAGGAAGTCTCTCAAGAACTGGCTGGTGAAGTCTCTTCATATAGTATATAATGTTTACTGAGAGCATTTACATAGTTCCAATTTCCAAAATATTTCCTCGTGTCAGAGAATTTTCTTTAACATTGTTGTCTTATCCTAAGAATTGGTTAAACAATATACGAGGTCCAATATCTTTCAATTTTGCTTCACTGGAATGTATATATGTTAAGTTATCAAGTTAAAATTCATTCCAATGCCACAAGCATGATGCTCAGATATTATTCTTATTTGCAGGTAAAAGTCTACTTTGAACGCCGATCGCTCGTACATTCACTAAATGATACCAACACAGCTGTTGATGACTTGAATATGCTTGTTTCTTTCGTCCTGCTTATTGTGATCCTTATTGCGTGGCTTCTTATAATGGGATTCTTAACTACTGAAGTTCTTGTCTTTATTTCATCCCAGCTTTTACTTGTGGTTTTCATGTTTGGCAACACAGCTAAGACTGTGTTTGAAGCCATTATATTTGTTTTTGTGATGCACCCTTTTGATGTTGGTGATCGCTGTGTTATTGATGGAGTTCAGGTAGTTTTCAACTCTGAACTCTCTCCACATTCATTCATGAAAACATACCTGACTCACACATTTACTATGGTTCCCAGATGGTTGTGGAAGAGATGAACATACTAACCACCGTCTTTCTGAGATATGACAATGAAAAGATTTCCTATCCAAATTCAGTTCTGGCAACCAAGCCAATCAGTAACTTCTACAGGAGTCCAGAAATGAGTGATTCTGTTGAATTTGCTGTTGATTTTTCTACCTCTGTTGAAAGTATTGGAGCTTTGAAGGCAAAGTTAAAAGTGTACGTTTTTACTATGTTTTTCATCTATAACTTTTAATGTTAGATTTTTGTTCAACTGTTCTTTTCCTTCCATTGGTGTGATAAGCAAAGGGTTTAGCTTCGACTTTTACTTCTCTAATATAGTATAGTACTTCTGAAGTTCTCCATAGTGATTGTTTAAGCTAGAGATTACTTATTTCTTTACACATTGTCTCAGTTATCTGTTTGTTTGAATGAAGTCACTTTTTATGTTTGGACAAAATTTGCAGATATTTGGAGAGTAGACCTCGGCATTGGCGTCCCAACCACAATGTAGTGGTTAAGGATATTGAGAATGTGAATAAGATGAAAATGGCTGTGTATGTTACTCACACCATCAATTTTCAGAACTATGGGGAGAAGAACAGCAGAAGATCCGAATTAGTGCTGGAGTTAAAGAAAATTCTTGAAGATCTTAATATTAAATATCATCTGCTCCCACAAGAAGTTCATCTCAGTTATGTAAGGTCACAAGACTCAACAGCACAGACATTTTGAAGATATCTTGTACTTTCATAGGGTGCAAGTGTGTAACACATTTTTTTTCTTTTTGCTGTCATATTGGTTCTAATCTAATGCTTCTCTCCACGGTCTATCTAGTTTGAGATCAAAGATGAGTGGCAAATTTGATGATAAGTAGTGAAATTGGTTTGTACACTGTATTTCCTAATGAATTAGCTTAAGCCTCTTGGCTAAACTTAATGTTAGTAGTTGTTTTTAATAGTGTTGGTAGAAGTGTCTTAGAAAAATGCAAAGGTCAAGATTGTAGCATGTACTAAAGTTATTAATTATGGTTTAGATAGTGATTATATCGAATGCATGTAGCTGAAGGGTCGTGTTTAAAGGCTAATAAATTGATGATCTGAGTTAATATTGTATGATGATCTTTTGGTGTTAATATTGTACTATTTTGTACTATGTGATATCTGAGTTATGTTTTGTGTCTTTTTTGTGATCTGTGTTGTGTTCATAATAGCATCCATTGTTATGACAGATCTTTCAGCCATATATGGTCAAGAAATTTGTGCTTGTACTTTGAACTTTTTCTATGTTTAGTTTGGTTAGTAACTTAATGTTACATTCATACTTGAATTTGAGTTTGCTTAATTTGCAGGGCTTTGAACACTACATATGTGAGTGTAGAAATCAATGTTTTGGAAGCAAAAATGTGATTGAAATGGTGAAAAGAAAAATGATTGCTTTGATTGTAATTAAATTTTTAATTTTAATAATATGAATTATTTTAAGTAATAAAATAATATAAAATTATGAGAGGTGGTAAAATTACTTTAAATAGTTAATTTATATGTTTTATAAGATAAATAATAATAATTGATACTTTAAGTTAATTATTTAAAATGTATATTTCTGCAAACTTAATTACACACTTTATCATTTAACATAATTGTTAATATAATTGATAATGGATTTAAATTTTACTATCTAGGTTTTCTTTTCAGCGTATTTTATGATCAACTTTTGTAAATCTTATCAATCTATTATATGTATGGCAAAATATTATTAACATATTTTTAAAAACAATGTTATTTTATCATCACATTTTGCAAAAGAACATTTTATCACTAACACATAATAGTAAAATAAGTAAAAATTTAAAAGAACAGTTAAAAATATATTTTTTTCAGCAGGCATTGAATTTTGAGTGGTTTAGAATTTTGACTTTGAGATATTCGTTCATAATTTTGATTGATCTGGCACATTGATTCTGACATTTAAAATAATCGTTTTAATATTATCAAAATAACAAAATCAGCACGTGCAAGAATAAATTGCTACTTTTACTTCTCTTTTCAAAGGTTTTGAAAAAAGAAAAAGGTTACTCAAAGTCAATATAGAAAGGGACAAATAAATCTTTATTTACGAAAAATGTCTGAATCATCTAAAATAAGTTATGGTTGGATTGGATTCTTAATCATATTCACAACATTTTATTTATACTCCAAATATTTTATATATAAATAATTATATGTTAAAGATATGAAAGATACTTAACATTAAATTAGGTGCAATTAAACAAGATATTTAATTATTTTTAATATACAATCTTTTAGGTAATTCTTTGTAATATGTAAATCTTTATAATGAATAAATATAAATATAAGATAATTTTTTCCTCACAGTCCAACTATCAGAAGGAGACAGAAATATTAGTAGACGTACATATTATTTAAAAGACTAACCCTTTTTGTTCTCTTATCATCGTAAATTAACTATGAAATGATAATTTTTATCAAAAACATAAGTTTTTATCTACATTTTATAGTTTTCATATGAAAATTTATGTAGTTTTATTCTTGAGTTATAGATTCATGTATTGATCAATTTTGATAGTAATTGGTAGAAGTGTTAAAAGTTGAATCAATCCAAAAAGAATTCAAAAGATCTAAAATTAAATAAAATCAATTTATTTTTTTAATATTTTAGGTTCACTTTTTATTCATCGAATTACTGAAAATAAAATTAAACTGATTTTATTTAATATAATACTACATTCTTTTACGATTTTTTTATATTGTAATTATAATATATTTAATTTTATTATGACAAAATAATAAGTTTACGATGTATTTTTAACTATATAATTATATTGTTTTGTTTGGTTTAATTTGTCGGATAGTACTCACTTTCGTTCGAATATGTCAGTTTGGTATCCGCTATTCAAAATGTATTAATTGAGTCCTAACTTTTGAAGAAATGTCTCAATTAGGTCCCTTTTAGACAAAAATTATTGATGATATTTATATTAAAATTTAGTGATAAAAGTCATGAATAAAGTTAACGGCGTTAATATTTTTTTTTTTCTGAAAGAACCTAATTGAGACATTTTTTTTTCAAAAGTTTGGACTCGATTGACACCTTTTTAAAAGCGGGTACCAAACTGACACATTTAAACAAAAGTGGGTACCGTCCGACTAATTAAACATTTTTTTTTCTATGTGATAAAATTTGAATTATACATACGAGAATAATTATAATAAATAGTGGATTTTTATTTGACAATTTTTATCTACAATGATTAATAGTTTTTTTATAAAAAAAAATTAATAATTTTATGATAATAAAAGCTGTTGAAGTCAATCCAATGCATAATATTATAGTTCAAGTTGGTTAAATTTTTATATTAAATTACAATTGAATCAAATTAATTCTGACTTTTTATATTTAGTTCAAACGATATCTTAAATGAAAAATCAAACAGCGACATTCTAATAATATTTACAAGAGTCCATGAAATATCATCAATTAATAAATGTCCACCACAAACACCGTATAAAATTAGAAGCAGAGAAGAGAGTAACAAGAAGAGAGTTTAACATAAAAAAATAATCTTGGTATTTCTATCTAAATGACCTAATATGAAGTTTAAGTGCAAAAGAATGATTATGATGATAATCTTGCATGCTTTGGTATCGAATGAGATGTAATCAATGATAAAATGGGATGGATGGAGAAATATACGAGAGATATAATAATAATAATAATAATAATAATAATAATAATAATAATAATAATAATATATAAGTTTAATCTATATAACGAATTAACGTCAAACTTTAAGATAATGAATTTGAATATTCTTTTTAAAAGGTACTTTCATATCACCAATAAATTTCTTTAAAATAATTTATTGAAAAGATATAATATCAGTGAAATTCGAGTTTAACGTACGTAAGAGATTAAAACTATTTTAATCCAATAAATTTATGAATTTCTAATCTTATTATGTTGTTCAATTTTCTAATACTTAAGGTGAGAATTCAGAATGATATTAACTTCTGTGAGAATTTCCAATAAAATGTTATTCAAAATTATCTTCAATATGTTTTTTTTAGGAATATAGATATTCTTAACCTTATTATAGATTTGTTTTCTTGAATAGGTTTTAGTATCTTTATCCTTTTGTATTTATTTTCTTTGTTTTTATGCTATTTAAAAGTAGGGTTAAATATATTTTTGGTCTTTTAACTTTGAGTGAAAATTAAAATTAATCTCTCCTGAAAGCCTTGAACCAAATTAGTCCCTCAATCCTGTAAATGCGTGGATTTAATACTTTTAACTAAATTTTATTAAGTTTATTTGACGTTTGAAACACATTTCAACATTTCATTATAGTATTTTAATTTGTTTACACCGTTTGACATATTTTCTCTTCGATGTTAACTGAGAAACACTTTTGAAACATCAAATTAACTTAAAAGAAACTTAGTTTAAAAGACTAAATCTACACATTTCTAAATATGAAAGACTAAATTAGTTTAAGATTTTCAAAAGGGACTGATTCCAATTTTTTCTAAAAATTGAAGACAAACATATTTAAAAGAATGATATAAGTAATTTATATGACTAGAGTGTGCACATTGTTGAGATCATATTTTATTTGTTGATGTTTTTTCATACTCTATATGGGATAAATGAAAAATTGTATAACACTATTAGTTAAAAATAATTTATTAATACTAAAAAAAATGTGTTTTCATACTCTATATAATACGTATAATAGTAAAAAAATTTAAATAAAATCACAAAATCGATTCAAACTAATTTGCAAAAAAATAAGTTTGATTTAGTTTAAATTTTAATATTCTAACTAAATAAAAAAACCGCACCAAATTAGTTTGATTTAGTTTAAATTTTTAATATTCAAACTAAATCACGTATAATTACAAAACCGCACCATGAACACAAATATCCATCATAAATTTTAAAGATAGTAGGGTGTAAAGACCACTGAGAGGTTTTCCTAGAAAGGAAATAATATGTTCTGATGCATAAATATTTACAAAATTGTTTTTTAATAAAAATAATTTATGTTCTGATGTTTTTACTGTGAAAAGTTAAAACAAGAGCATATAAAAACAACATAATTTTTTTTTAAAATTCAAAATCCTTTTTTGATTTAGAACCAATTCTTCTGAATCACCCAGTAATCATCTACTTTAAAATCATATTAATTGATATTTCACTATAAATTTGGATAATTCAAAGTAAATCCAGCATATGAATTAAGCTACGCCAATCAAAATGATGGTGTGTTTATTAGGCTGAAATAGTAGGGTATAAATAACTAGAAGCATAAATACAGAATTGAAAACCTCACTAAAATTTGAACCCAAAGGGTAATGATAGGACAGATAAGATAACCTTATCCATCAGTTTCCAATAGGAAAGCTGCCACGTCAGATAGAGGCAAATATGCCCAAAATTTCGACCTCTCATTCCACTTCTGCCTCCACCACCATTTCTCTCAAAGCAAGTTAAAATATAATCAACCCATTTCCTCACTCTTCGCACCAACTTCTACCCAGTAAACAAAGAATAAGCAGGGGAAGAAAGAAAGTACAGAGAAGAAATGGCTTCCACTTCTGCACTTTCAATGGCTATGCCAGTAACTTGTGCCACCCACAAGAAGGTGCTTCCTACCTCTGATGCCTTCTTCAAGCCACTGCCTCTACGGTCTTCAAAAGCAGTTGCAGCATCAAATCCCAATGGAAGGTTTCAAGTGAGAGCCTCCATGAAGGAGAAAGTTGTCACAGGGCTCACAGCAGCTGCATTGACGGCTTCAATGATGGCTCCTGATGTGGCCGAGGCTGCTGTCTCACCTTCTCTCAAGAACTTTTTGCTCAGCATCGCCGCCGGTGGAGTTGTTGTTGTGGCCATTATTGGTGTTGTAATTGGTGTTGCCAATTTCGATCCCGTCAAACGAAGCTGATGAACTTCTGAAGCACTGTGTTCTATTTTTTTTTTTTTTTTTTTATCTCCTACA
>Ga0214543_1000929_pt1 | contig 53976 bp, 41 predicted proteins | sample CNSS2metaG_FD_160094 | JGI IMG/M metagenome (GOLD analysis project Ga0214543, IMG submission 160094) | Root nodule microbial communities from cowpea collected in UCLA plant growth center, Los Angeles, California, USA - CNSS2 | ecosystem: Host-associated > Plants > Roots > Nodule | place: USA... | reverse complement strand
CGTTCAGCAATGAAGCCAGCCGGGACCAAATCAGAAGCGCAGAGCTTCGTGCTCATCATGCTGATTCCTTTGTGGAAACCAGCAACGCAGCATCGTTACAACTGCATCAAAAATGAGTCAGAGCCAATTTTGCACGCCGATTGACAGCTCACTGCACGCGTAACATTAATCGAAGTCGAAGACCTCGCCGAAAGGTGCTCCGCCTCGCTCTTCGGCGACTGGCCCAGGGAGTCTTTAGGGTGCCTTCACGCAATAGTGTAGAACGACGAAGGGCGGCATCTTCGAAAACGGTGCGCCTCCGCCGATGGTGTTTGTTTCAATCAAGCTCTCATGGCCGAGACCACCGGGTAGTCTCTGCCGCCTGCGTTGTATCGATCGACACTGCTGCGCCCGGCTTGTAGGATTCTGGCTGTGAAGTTGTGGGGTGGAAGCTCCTCTATTGACAGTGCGTGGGTTTCGCTCCCACCCAGCTCTTGGAAGTTCCGCTTTGTCAGACCAGCACTTCCCTGTCCCGCACCTACTATCAGCCGACCGGCCGCATTTGAATATGGAAACCACCCCGGAGGGCATCCGCCGGCAAGATCGAACGCAACGACGCCTCCCTGTGGAAATGGTGCGAGTGAGGCGGCAACGTTTCTCGAAAAATTCGCGTCTGCTATAAGAAGCCTGGCGACCTGCTCCTGCCGCGTATCGATAGCTGCCGTGGTTGCTACAGCCTTAACCGTGCTATCTATAAAGAAAAATCCTGCCGCGCCAAAAATTGCGAGAGCTCCACCGAGCAGGGCGGCAACGATGACTCCGACCTCCCACTTCTGACCAGGCGAAAGGCTAGCTGTCTTCATGTTTGTCGTTACAATCGCCTCAACCTCAGTCCGTTGATCTTTCGTTAGGCTTGAAAGCAAGGCAGCTTGGACAGCTACAAGCTGACTGATTTCATCCCGCTGTTCGTCCGTCAGTGCCGCCATTATTGCCCCCCGCGTGCTCAGCTAGACCGACAAGTTCAGGAAGCCAAATCTATCGCAACAGTTGTTTTAGTTGAAGCCTATGGCCGACGCTTGAATGTCAGCTTTCGAGACCGGCATCGAACTACAGCCTATAGCGCCAGTTGCTCGATGCAGGCGCACGGACGTACGGCGCGAAACCACCCGTTCGAGGCGATAGGCGCTGGCCACATGCGATAGGGGAAGCCGACTGAAATCCCTCGCCTTGAAGGGATTGGAACCGCGGACCCCACATCGAAGAAGCGCTCTAACCAGAGTGCACTGACGCACCTCCGCGCCATTAGCATAATGCGTAATGGGTCCAACTCAGCGCTGCTCGGGTGCGGCGCGTATTTCAAGCGGACAGGCCTGATGCACTGATGCAGCTCACCTAATCGAGCAAGGACGCGTATAAAATTGCTCCTAGCTGGCGTGAGCAACTCCGAAGGTGGAGCTCGTTGGCAGGTCCAAGCTATCGAATAAACAGGCCTGGCTGACGCAAGTTTCTTCTATACAGAACACCAAGACTGTTATCAGCCTCGGGGTGGCCTTGTTCGGCAGCCTTGCGGTACCAAACGGCTGCTTCCACGTCGTCTCGAGCGACGCCCCTGCCGCCAGCGAACATGTTGCCAAGGGCGAATTGCGCATCGACATGGCCCTGTTCGGCTGCAGCATAGTACCACGCGACTGCCTGAGCATCGTCCTCCGGCACCCCTTCGCCGTCATCATACATGATGCCGAGGCTGTACTGAGCGTCGGCATGACCCTGCTCGGCGGCCTTGCAGTACCAGAGGACTGCTTGACTATCATCTTCAGGCAGGCCCTTTCCCTCATCGTACATAATGCCGACATTATACTGAGGAAGGGCAAGACCCTGATCGGCCGCCTTGCGAAACCATGCGGCGGCCTCCGTGGTGTCTGCAGGCACGCCTTCGCCGCTAGCATACATATTCCCTAGATTGTTCTGTGCTTTGGCGTGACCCTGGTTGGCGGCCTTGCGGTATCAGGCGGCTGCCAGGCTCTGATCCTTGGGGACGCCCTCTCCCTTAACATACCTAAGCCCGAGACTGTATTGGGCACTGGCGTGGCCCTGGTCGGCGGCTTTGCGAAACCACATGGCTGCCTGGGCGGCGTCCTTGGGTACGCCTTCGCCCTTAGTGAACAACACCGCGAGCGCATATTGCGCATCGGCATTGTGCTGTTCCGCAAGAGGGAGCCAGATCCTGAAAGCGGCCGCATAGTCTCCCCGTGAATAGGCCTCGAGTGCTTCGTCTGCGCGCACCGGCAAAGCAGCAGTCAGGCTAAGCGAGAGTGCGAGGAGACCGCAGACCATATTTCGTTTCATATAAGGTCCCCGAGAGTGTCCACCTGGCGTCTGCGCATACGGCCTTAGAGCGACCAGCTCCTCGTTGGCGCAGAAGCCAAAGCTATCGCTGCAACTTCGATCTCTTGCAAGTCTTGATTGAGTTCCTCTCCCCAACGGTCGCAAAAAACCCATGAGACGCGGCAATGCTCTGTGCTTTGGAAGAAAATTGATAGCCGCGACCGCACTTATTCGAGACGCGTCGAATGCGAGCTTCTATGATGTGCGCAAATGGAAGCGAGCGAGCCGCTCTATCCATTGCGGGATAAAGTTATAGGCGATTCACTTTTTCCTTGCATCGAATGCTCCTCTGCTCCTAAAGAACTCGCAAGAGTTGCAGCGAGTGCCCGGAGGAGATGCTCGCATCAAATCAATAGAGGTTGAGGGCGCAGGAGATGGATGACAGATTCGGTTCAAGCCAGATACGCTGCTGCCAACCAATCTGCGCCAAGTAGATTACGACCTTACTCGAACTCACTAGCTCGGAGCCGTACCTCCATGAGGTGGCCGACGCGGCGAACTCTCCCTTTGTTGTCGAAAGGTGCCCTTGCAGCAATTTTTATTGCCTCTTCGACGTTCGGGGAAACCGTGCCGACGGTCGGAGTGAAGCTTAGCACCGTCGTCGTCACGGTGCCCTTCCAGCGGGGGCTGTCGATCTACATGGAATCGGCAGGAAGAGAGTTCTCTTTAAGAGCGGCTATCCGCTCCGATGATAGATTGCGGCAGTACGCGGAGCTGAAAAACAAACTAAGTGGACCTGCACCGGCTTTGGGACTTTATGTCAGCCTTCGCGAATTCTGCAGTGAGCGATCCAGCCCTTCTCTATGTAGGCACTCGGCGCAGGTACCAACTGTAGGCGCGCCATATGTTTCATCAATCTTCTTTCACCCTGTGAATGATCAGCGCACGTATTATTTCCAACATCCATTAGAAGAAATCGCAATAAGCAACCTCGCAAAACAGAGCTATAGGTTTTTAGAATACACGGTGGTTGGTAACAAGTCAGGAGAAAAATTCGATTGCCCGAATGACGGTGAGTTTGGATTGTGCAGTTCTACCATAATTCTTTTCAACGATGTTGCTGTAATTTTGAGATTTGCAAGGCCAGACGAGAAATTTGATGCGGAATTATCAGAAGAATACTTCAAAAATTTTATGGACGACTTAGTGACGATATTCCATATCAAACGGTACGAGCGCAAATAATGGCATACATATCCTCGACATTTCGCAGCTCGATATGAGCGCCTCGCTAGCGGTAGGGCTGTATGTCCATGGGTCAAAACCTTGCGGTACCGGATGGTCCCTGCCGCGGCATGCCCCGCATCGCATACGAACACCGTTTGCCGAGGCAGCCCCGGACCATGGCACCGTGACTGAACCGCTCTTCCTCTGAGGTGTCCAGTGACGAGCTCCGCGTACTCCTCATCTGGAAATCCCGCGATGCGACCCTAATGGGCTAAGCCATCTGGCCGAATATACGCGAAGTAGCAGGTTGTCTAAACCGGGCTTCAAGGCAAAGCACTAGCACCTCGATTTCCAATGAAAGGGACCCTGCTTACCACTGCGGCCACGTCAGCTTCTCGTCGGCGAGCTCAGAAGGCCCAGGTTCCCGAATACGGCCTCAGCGGCTCCGTCAAGATCTTACGTGCGAGATGCCGCGACTCGGGAGAAACAGAACTTGAGTGGTTAGGCGATTGCAACCATAGATCATTTGACATAGCCTCGTTGCGGGTTTGGGGGCCATTTTGAGAGTTCATACAGCATTTCTAGCGATCTTCGTGTCGCTGTTTAGTTCCGCATTCGCCGGTTCAGGCGTTCACGTCGTCGACGGAGATACACTCGCCTTGGACGGTGTTCGGTACCGTCTTCATGGAATAGACGCTCCTGAATCTGGACAAGCTTGCGCGGGCAGTGACGGCAGGAATTGGAACTGCGGACAGGAAGCCATCCGCTACATGGAAGAGATCACGGATGGCAAATCGGTCGAATGCGACGAGCGTGGTCAGGACGGTTATGGGCGGACGATCTCCGTTTGCACGGCTGAGGGTGTCCAGATCAACGCGCTAATGATCCGGACGGGCATGGCGTGGGCGTTCCGGAAATACTCGCTTGCCTATGCCGATCTGGAAGACGCGGCGCGCGAACGTCGCGTCGGGATCTGGCAGGCTCCGACCGAGACCGCGTGGGATTTCAGGGCGCACAAATGGGAGGCCTCTCTCTCGGACGTTCCAGATCGAAAATGCCCCATAAAGGGAAATATCAACCGCAGGAACGAGCACATCTACCATGTGCCGTGGTCAAAGGACTATGCGAAGACGAAGATCGATCTCGCGCGCGGAGAACGATGGTTCTGCTCCGAAGACGAGGCCATCGCCGCAGGGTGGCGCGCTCCCTTGTGGGGGAGCAGGTGACGCGGCCCTTCCGGGCGACTTGCCGCACATTCCACCTACCAGCATCAACTCATCGGCTTGTGAATCGACATGGCTAAACGCTTCGAAGCATTGAACCGCCTCATCGACAGTGTGCGCGAATCAAGTCACGACTTTCGGATCACGACGGATCCCTTCCCACCTCTGGATCCCGAGAAGCTGGTGAAAACCTTGGAACTCGCCAAGAAGGGCGCGGAAAACGGCGAGGTGGACAAGCCGGCCCAGTCCTCGAAGGCTCTCGACGACGTGGAAAAAACCATTGTCAATCGGGTGGAGACGGAGCGAGACGACTCCTACCAGATCCTGGAGGATCAGCTTCACACCTACGCCACGAGGATGAGGAACCTCGACTTCGACGGTCACTTCGGTCGCATCCGTCAGGCCAATATCTCGAGCCTGACCGATTTCAAGGCGGACGTGGCCGGAGGGCGGGACGAACTGTTCGGCCTTCGTAGAAGCCTCAGAGAGGCGGACGAGGAACTCGCCAATTTCAGAAAGGACAACGATCTGAAGCGTGTGGCCCAGACGAAAACGGAAATGGCCACCATCGTCAAGTGGCTGGTGATCGTCGTCCTGCTGATCGGCGAAACCATCGTCAACGGCGTCTATCTGGCGCAGGGAAGCGATCAGGGCCTCGTCGGCGGCGTCGGCCTGGCGCTGGGCTTCGCGGTCGCCAACGTGTGCGGCACGGTCCTGCTGGCGTGGATCCTCGTTCCGAACATCGTCCACCGGTCGTTATTCCGGAAGCTGTGGGGGCTGATCGGGATCCTTCTGTGGCTCTGTCTTGCGATCGGCCTCAATCTCGCGATGGCCCACTATCGCGAGGCATCCGCGGATACGGCGACACAAATCGGAGCGGCGGTCATGACACGCCTGAGGACGGATCCGTTCTTCCTGCGGGACATCGACTCATGGATCCTCTTCGGAACCGGCTTCATCTTCTCAGCCGTCGCGCTCTTCGACGTGTTGAGCATCCGTGACATCTATCCCGGCTACGGCGGCGTGCATACGCGGTACGTCAAGGCCCGCGACAACTACGTCCACCACAAGCTGGATCTGATCGACCAGTTGAAGGAAATCCGCGACGACCACAACACCAAGGTCGAGACGATCATCCGCGATCTGACGATAAGGCGGCGGGAATGTGCGTCGATAATCGAGAACCGGGCCAGGATCGCTAGGCTGTTCAACGACCAGCAGGATCGCCTCGAGGACTGCGCGAGAAAGCTTCTAGGCGTCTATCGCGAGGCGAACAGGCAGGCGAGGACGAAGCCGGAGCCGAAATACTTTGCCATGCAATATAAGCTGGAGCGGAGAAAGCCGGTCATCGACACAGGAGACGACTGGAACGACAAGGAGCTGGCCGAGCGGATCAAGGCGGCCGAAGACGAGCTCGCAGAGCATATGCGGCAGATCGGGCAGGAATTCGAGAACGCCGTGACCGCCTACCACCAGCTCGACAATCTGTTCCCGGAGACCATCAATGTCCAGACGACGGCGTAAGAGGCAGAGCGACGTGTCCGTTGGAGCGGTCCTTGGGGCCGTGCTCCTCGTCCTGATCATCACCGGAGCGGCGGGAGGGTTCCTCTACCTCCGCGAGAGGGCCAAGCAGGTCGCGACGCTGGACGCCGAGTCGTGCCCGGAGGACGGCCCGACGTCGGTCACAGCCGTTCTCCTCGACATCACGGACCCGATCTCAGACATCACCAAGGTCGATCTGAAGCGCCAGTTCCAGAAGACCGTGGCGGATGTCGAAAAGGGCGGCTTGATCGAGGTATATGCCCTGACTGACGAAGAGGGGGCCTTGCGCCGTACCTACCGGGGATGCAACCCCGGCGACGGCGACAGTGCGGACGAGCTGATCTCCAATAGGAAGCGCATTCAGGAGCGTTGGGAAAAGGCCTTCAACAAGCCGCTCAAGGAGATCGAGGATCAGATCGGCGAGGCATCCGAAGGGAAGCAGTCGCCCATCATGGCCGGGATCCAGCGCATCGTCATAGAAAGCTTCTCGGACGCCAGGCTGGAAGACAAGGTTAGGACGCTCATCGTCGCGTCCGACATGATCGAGCACACGTCCGCCTTTTCCATCTACAAGTCGGGCACCGACTACGCGGCATTCGAAAAGAGCGGAGCGAGAGACAAGTTCCGCGCTCCTTTGGACGGCATCGGGGTCAAGGTGCTCGCTTTCCAGAGAGACAATACGAAGTCTCTGCAGGAATTGCCCGAGTTCTGGTTGCAGTGGGTGACCACGAATCACGGCGAGTGGATTGGTTTCGAGCGACTGGCAGGATTGAAGTGATGCAGACCGATATAAGGCACTTCATCCGGACGAACGGCCCCATCGTTGTCTTTGTGACGATGACGTTGGTCGGATCCCTGATCATATGGTTCGGCAAGCTCTACGGCGTCGACACCGTCACCGTCACGCTGATCCCGCTGGCGATGATGGTGAGCTACTTCGTCATATCGTTTGCCGCGTCTGGTCTCCGCCTTCACAACGAGCAGGCGGGCGACAACCTCTACTACATGGGGTTCCTCTTCACCCTCACGAGCCTCGGCGTGTCTCTCTACCAGTTCACCGGCCAGGCCTCGATCGAGGACGTGGTCCGGAACTTCGGGGTCGCGATCTCCTCGACGATCGTCGGCATCTCGCTGCGCATCCTCTTTAACCAGATGCGTCGCGATCCGGTCGACATCGAAAGGGCTGTTCGGTACGACCTTGCCGATATGACACGCCGCGTGCGCACCGAACTGGACACCTCCGCAATGGAGTTCTCCAACTATCGTCGCACCAGCCACCAGATGCTTGTGGAAGGCTTCGAAGAGATCGCCCGCCAGGCGGAGCAAAGCGGCGCAGCAGTACGCGCGTCTATCGAGGCCATGTCTTTACAGGCTACGAAGTCGATCCAGGAAGCGTCTGAGCGCCTCACGTCGATATTGGACTCCACGCAAGATCAAATCATTGCTTATGCCGCAAGCAATGCCCTGACGGTTTCCGAAATGAGCGACAAGCTCAAAGCCTCCGTCGAGCGGGTCGAAGATCGGACGAACAGGCTGGCCGAAGCTGTCGACGGAGTGATCGAGAAGTTCAGAACCTCCAGGTCTCCGGAAGAGATCCTCAAGGTTGAAGTCTCACCGGTGATGGAAGCATTGCAGACCTTGGTCGCGGATCACAGCAAAGCTATCGACGAGAATGCTGCCACGACCAAGGAAACGGTCAAGAAGGTGCTGACGAGCCTTACGCCGTTCAAGCAAACGAACGCGACGCTCACGGCTCTCACTGCGAAGCTCGAAAGGACAAACGCGGCTTCCGAGCAATTCACGCAAGCCATTGCAGCCATGCAGGGGAGATGGGAGGCGATTGCGGCGGCGACCGAGGCTGGCAACGATGCTGTTTCAGAACTGGTACGGCGGGTCGATGGCATCATCGCCGAGGGGAAGGCGGCGACAGAGGCCCACCTCAAGAACGCGGAAAAGTTGTCGGAAGTGGTCTCCTCCGTGAACACGAACACGGAAAGCGTGAAGGCGATGGCGGACAACCTGTCTACCGTCTCCAGCACTACCAGCGAACACGCGAAGCGATTGGCAGAGCTCATGGATGTGGTCGAACACGCGGCTGCCGCTGCTGACAGGACAGCCGGCGCGATGGACACGATGTCCGCTCGCTTGGCGGAGGAGCGGTCGCAGATACGCCTTCCGGGCTTTTCTGCAACGCCAGTGGGCGAAGCCCTGCCAAGCTCCTCGACCGCCACAATCGTTCACGGTGCAAACGGAGGCGAAGCGGTCCATACCGAGCAGATCTCCGAGGGGGACAAGCCGAAGAAGGGCGGCTGGTTTAGCCGATGAGCGCCGCCGACACAGCGACTAAGGTAGAACACAAGGGCTACAACAGAGGGCTCATTCTCGGGTTCACAATGGCAGAATCCATGCTTCTGCTGGTATTCTGCCTCCTCCTTGTAACCGGGGCCATCATCGCCAACGAACGGCTCAAGGCGAACGACGCGTTGAAGCAGATTGAGGAGCTCGAGGCGGATCTGGAAGAGAAGAAAAGTGAGAACGACGATTTGGCGGCCAGGATGGCCGCACTCTCCGGACAGCTCAACCTGGTGGACAAGCGCAAGCTGGAGGATGAGTGGCGGGAGCTGGTCATCGCGCGAGATGCTTTCAAGGCGCTGAAGGAGCAGGGCTTCGACAAGGACCGCATCGACGAGCTCGTGCAAAGTGTCGCGCTGTTGATGCAGAGATCGTTCGACGTCTCGGATCCGGAAAAGCTCAAGAAGAGGATCGACGAGCTGCTCGTCGCCGAGAACGCCCTGAAGGATCAGCCGAAGCTCGAGGAGCAGCTTAAGAGCGCCCAGGCCGAGAGCAAAGACCTCAAAGCCATTCTTGCCACCCTTAAAAGCGAACTCGAGAAGGCCAAGAAGACTTCGAAGCCACACGAATGGCCCCCGATCATCAGCCTGAGCGAAGCCAGTGGCTACTACTTCCGGTCGGGGAGCGCCGAGCTGACGGACAAGTTCACCGCGGATCTCAACGGATCGATATCGACACAGATCGCCGACAACCTCAAACGATTCGGAGTCGACATAGTCGAGGTGATCGGGCACACGGACGAGCAGCCGCTATCGCGCCCCAGCTCAAACATGGACAAGCTCGCCATCGGCGTCGTATCGGCGAAGACGCCGGTCACCGAACTAGTGCCGGCCGACAATGCCGGTCTCGGACTTGCCAGAGCAATTTCCGTTGCGAACATCCTGCGCGGCAACGGCGCGCTGGAGGGTGTGACGATCCTTCCGCTGTCGGCGGCCCAGCTCGTAATGCCAGGGGACAAGCTTACCACCGGACAAGCGGGCAACGTGGAGAGCCGTCGACGAATTGAAATCAGAATTCGTCGAAGAGACAATGCGGCCCCGATGGGGGAATAGATGCGGTCTCATCTTCAACTTGTCTTTTGCTCCTGTCATTCGTCAATCATTGGCGGCGGTGCGCCCCAACTGACACGTTTGCCGCGCCGATCGCTTTATGGCCTAGGCAGCGAGTGGCATTTCGCCAATCGTCCAGGCGCGGGGGACAGTGTCACATGCACTGAGAGCAAGGTGGCTAATGCCTCGCCGGCGCATCCTTCTGCTTTCCGTCGCTTCCGCTCGACTGTCATATCCTTCGCCCTCCTCGACCTAGCCCGATGCTCGAGGAATTGCAGCGGAACCCGCAAGGATTGCCGGGACGAGCAGAGGGGAAAGGATAAGAGCGAGCGCCAAGATGGTTGTGATTTGGCCGGTGAACAGCACCGCAAAGCACAGCATGGCAATCGCGACGGGCGGGATGAGCGACCGGCCAAATGATCTTGGATGAAGACAAAGAGGTCGTACCCTAGCATGCAGACACGAAGAAAAGCGCCTAGGGGCGGGATCAATTGAATCACACTCATCTTGCTCAATCTTTACCCTGAGTTCGTCCCAGAGCAGATAGTGGAAAGGGCTTCCTTTTTTCCTTGCACATTCAAGACGATCGGTGGCCAGCCGATGGCCGATGCGGCGGTCCCGTGGCGCCTTGAAAGGAATCGAACCGCGGCCCCTTAGGTGTGTCTGGCTAATTGCCTGCGCCTCTTTTATCCGCCATTTAGCCATTTTGGGGCACGCCAGCCAGATTGCACCTTCGGCCTACGACGACTCGAACCGAAGCTCCTGCAAAGCTGGCCTTTTTCAGTCAAGCGGACTTCGACGGCCAGCGCAGATCATTCATTGGCTGTCCGTAGCAATTGCTCTCATAAGTAAACCTTCCCGTGTAAATTTCTCGACAGGCCCAAACCAATTGCCCATACTGGTTGTAGAACTGGTCCCAGTCAGTGGCATTAGAGTATCCACCGCCGCCCCCGCAGCCTCCATTATTTGCGCATGCTGCCGCGACACCGACCACCGCCGCAGCAACGATGATACCGGCCGCTATTTTTGCGTTTTCTTGATCGACTGCAGGTTTGCATTGCCGGACGTCAACTCTACGCCTAGCGAGCTCGCTCGCTACATCGGACTTATAGGTTCCATCGTTGGTCTGAAGGTAAGTCCTGCAGAGAGACATGCTCTCCGGTTTGGAAGGGTTCTTGTAAAACTCCTTGCTGGAGGTAGTGCATCCTGATGCTAACGCCACGGAAGCGATGACCGCCGCTGTCTTTCTCATGTTTGGCCCCCGAATTTCCCAGGCCAACTCAATCAAACTAAAGGCTAGGCTGCAATGTTAATCATTCTTTTACCATGAGTTGAATGCTAACATGGTAAAGATCGGACCCTTCAGTTCGTCTATTGAACACACTTGCAGTCCGATTTCTTTCGGTCAGCGATTCAGTTTTCATTAAGCACATGGCCTTAGCAGGCCACGCCCGGCACCAACCCCCAAGAGTCACGTGAACTGCTTATCGCCATGAGAAATCAGTCTGCCTCGTCCCTTCACTTTCAGCGCAAGATCTCTGAATTCTGTAGCGTCCGTATCGCTCCGGTCGCCTCGAAGCAGGCGCTCGAGAACATCAGGCCCTACCTCATCACCCTGATCATCCACCGAAAGACGCCGCCCATGCGGCACGGGCGCATCGATTGGCAAGCGATCACGGAGGCCTGCGGCATTGAGGGTGAGATGACGGCGGAATTGAAAAAGAACCTCCGCTCTGGCCTTGAAGCCGTTATCCGATGGTTGGACAAGGAGCGACTGGAGGAGGACGACCGCCCGGCAGTCGAGCAGCCTAGAAGAAAAAGGAACCCTGCTGGCGGTCCGGCCAAAGTAATGACCGCCGGGCGGGGTTCCTCGGCAGCTACGGCCACCATCGAACGAAAGCAGACCCGAGCGAAACCGGGCGTTCAGCCAAGGCCGATCGAGGAATTTCCGAAGCCGCTGTTCGACTGGACTGAGGAGCCTGAAGGATTTCAGCAGGCGCTGATCTATCACATGCGCCGGCACGGGGACAGTTATTGGCATCTGCATCGCGCCGTTGTCCGCGAAGAAGATGCCTTCGATCACAAGACGCTGCTGAGCTGGACGAAAGGCACCAAGGTGCCGCGGTCGATCGAAAGCTTCGAGATCCTCTCCCGTATCGAGCGGCGGTACCGGCTGCCCGATGGCTATTTCAAAGCCAAGCTGCCGCATCAGGCGCGATCGGCGTCGGGCCACGAGGTCACGGATGAGATCCTGAAGCGCATGCCCGACGAAGATCGCTATCCTCGGGCCGCCGCCGAGGCTGTTCGGTCGTTCCTGATGTTGCGGCTCGGCCTGCATCTCGGCCTTCGCCAAAAGAATCTGCGGCAACTGCTTGTCTGCCCGCGCGGGCATTTCCCGACGTCGGAGCGACGGCTCGAGGACATGAAACGTAGCGAAATCCGCTGGAGCGATCGCGACCGCGGCTGGGAGGTGCTGGTTCCGGCGAACGCCTTCAAGAACGCCAACTCCTCCTTCTTCGGCTCAAAACCCTTCCGCCTGATCCTGCCGAACCTCTTGGACCTTTACAAATACCTAAACGTCTACATCGAGCGGCATCGCGAGGTGCTGTTGGCCGGCGCCGACGATCCCGGCACTCTTTTCGTGAAGACGGTGAAGGCCAACAGCAGGGACGCCGCCTATAACCAGACGACCTTCTATGAGGCTTGGCGACTGACGATCCAGCGCTATGGCATCTACAATCCTTACACCGGCCGCGGGGCGATCAAGGGGCTGCTGCCGCATGGGCCGCACAATGTCCGCGACGTGCTCGCCACTCACATCCTCAAGCAGACGGGCTCCTACGAGCAGGCGAGCTACGCCATCCAGGACACCGCCGAAATGGTCGCCAGCCACTATGGCCGCTTCTTGCCCCAGGACAAGGCCGCGCTTGCAGCCAGAATTCTGAACCAAGTGTGGGAAGCGGCATAGTGCCCGCGAATATCCAAGCGGGCGTGGGGAGCCGTGCCGCGGTGTGTCGTCCATAAATCTGCTGGCTGCCTGAGGTTGACCGGTCATGCGGCGCTGAAGCCGCCGCTCTAACTCTTTTGTGTAGCTGTTCGCCGACCTGCCCGTGCGTTTACGATCTAAGCGCGAAATGGTGGAGAGGGGGCATGCACTATCGCTCGCAAAGGAGGTCGGTGCTGTTCACGGCACCCGGACTTGTCGTCGGTGCGCTCGCGGTAGGCGCTGCGGGCGGCATCAGCGTAAGTCTTGCGCTCGTGGAAAAGCCTCACCTGCTGGTCGCCGTTCTGTTCGTCGGCGCCTTCACTGGCATCATGGTTGAGCAGGCTCTGTCAAGGATGCGAAGGCAGGCATGGCGCGCGAGGAACCCCTCGCGCTGGGAGAAACAGCGCTCGGCGACGAATGCCGTCGTAGGGCCATGGGCTCCCACAAGCGTTCCGGAATCACCGAAACGACCCGACGCAACCGAACAGCTCCGGATTGTTATGAACTCCACCTTCACGATTCAGCCGCTCCTCAACAGGAGCGAAGCGCGGGTATTCAAGGAACTCGATCGCCTGGTGATTGGCTGCAATCCGGCTTGGCAGGTGATGGCCCAAGTCTCGTTAGGCGAAATCCTCCGCAGCAAAGACGCGGACGCGTACAGCTGCATAAACGCCAAGCGGGTCGACCTCCTGCTGGTGGACGGCAACTGCCGCCCTCGCCATGTCGTCGAATATCAGGGCGGAGCGCACCATCAGAGTGCGGCAGCCGCGCGCGACGCGGTTAAGAAGGAGGCGCTCAGGCGCGCAGGGATCGGCTATTACGAAGTCGTTGCCGGCCAGACCACTCCGTCTGACCTCAGACGATTGGTCGAGAAGCTCGTGGAGAAGCCGGAACTTCCAATATGCGCTCCGGACTGACGGGGGGCTCGGCCGCGGCTGTTGGCGCTCAGAAGCGCTCTCCCCCCTCGACACAACTCAGACGCCGCAGCGGGCGAATAGTCCGCACGCCCCTTGACCACATTGCATACTGGTTGGATGCTCTCTTCAAGGTTGGGGCTTTTCAATATGTTCAGACTACTTGCGGCGATACTCGTTTTCACGGGACTAGCTTCGGCGGTGAATGCCGATCTTCTGCAGACTGGGGGTAGCCGATGGGTTGTGCTCGCAAGTACGCGAGATCTCGACAACGCCATTGGCATCGCGAACCTTTACCAGCATCGCTTTGATGACGTTCGCGTGGCGGAGGCCTCGAACGGTTGGCTCGCAGTGATCGCAGGACCAGTATCAATCGCCCGAGGAGCAAAGGCGGCACGCGAAGAATTGTGGAGTGCTGGCGGGTTTCCCCCTGACTTGTTCCTTAGCAATGGGCAAAGCTTGAGACGCACCGTGTGGGAGCCGCCGAAAGATCGGCCCATTCCCACCTGGTCGTATAAAGGTGGCCAGCCACTAGTCTTTTCAACTGGAGGGCTCGAGATTGAAGTGTCTCATCTTGCCGAGGGCAATACTCGGTATCCGTCTATCACGCTTCGCAGGGCCGGACGTCTGCTCATAAAGGAAGTTCTGAAGGGGTCCGAGTCTTTCGGGGACAACATGAATGCTGAAGTGCGGCTCGTTTGGCTCGACCGCGCGGTCGCCGAACCACAGATCATCTTTTCATCTTATTGGAATGGAGCACATTGCTGCACAGTTTCTAAAATACTAACAAAGATCGGCAACGGCTGGACAAGTATCGAAGGCGCTACGCTCGATGGCGGTGGGTATAGACTTCAGGACATCGACGGCGATGGCAGCGTGGAATTGCTCAGCGTCGACAATTCCTTCCTTTACGCGTTTGCTCCTTACGTCTTCTCATCAGCTCCGTTGGTAATATCGAAACTCGATGGAGACCGTTTGATTGACATGCGCTGGAATTCTGCCTTCCGACGCTACTATCGTCGCGAGCTCTTTGGATGGGAGTACCGGGCAAAACTCGAGCCAGAGATCTGGCGAAAGAACGGGTTTCTGAGCGCCTGGCTGGCATTTAAATCAGTGTTGGGCGAATCAGATCAAGCCTGGACCGTGGTCTTGGAAAATTACGATCGTTCAAGCGACTGGCCCTTGACCATATGTGATGCTCCTCTGAAGGAAGGTGTGTGCCCGGAGGAAGCCACTCGCGAGGTGAGTTTCCCGGAGGCGCTGCGCGATCACCTTGCGCGTAATGGATACTTGGGTCCGCAAGTGGCGAAAATCGAGGAAACTTCGAAGCCCACTGAGCAGCCGTCAACCGCCGATAACACATCGACGCCTGCGGCACCTGAGAAGGGCGCCGCCTCCAGTGCAGGAACAGGCTTCTTCATCTCAAAACAAGGCCACCTTGTCACCAATCACCATGTGATCAAGGGTTGCAGCGCCATCGAAGTGCGCCGCCCCGGCCAATTGAGGCTTCCGGCAAATATTGTGGCAGTGGACCCCACCAACGATCTAGCTCTACTACGTGTGGAAAGCGATACGGGCGCATACGCATCTGTCCGGGTAGAAACGCGGCTGGGCGAGTCAGTCGCCGTATTTGGCTATCCGCTTTCTCATGTCTTGGCCAGCGGAGGCAACTTCACCCTCGGCAATGTTACGGCGCTGGCTGGCCTTGGCAACGATACGCGTTTCATCCAGATATCTGCTCCCGTCCAACCGGGTAATAGTGGCGGCCCGCTAATTGATAGTTATGGCAATGTCATCGGCGTTGTGACGTCGAAGCTCGACGCACTGGCTGCACTTGCGGTAACAGGGGACATCCCCCAGAATGTAAATTTCGCCCTACGCGGAGCAAGCCTTTATGCTTTCTTGCTCTCCTACGGGATCTCGCCCGTGGCTGGGTCGAATACACAAAAACTGGACGCGCCGGAACTCGTGCTTCGTCATTCAGTGTGGCAGTCACCTGTGAATGACTTGGCGCCGGTCCGCTGCGAACTGTTACGTGCAGCTCTCTCGCACATCGCCACTACCACGTGCAAGTCGGAGCATACCTCGAGCTCGAGCTCTTGATGGGAGTAGAATCTGAGACTTCGTCAATTCGACGTCTGGCGCAGTTGATGGGATCGGAACCGACGACCCCGTTATTGGAGGAAGTAACGCTCTTAGATTGCAGTGGGAAATGCCGGCTTGATCTGCACGAAATGACCGACTGGGATCGTCAGGGGAATGGCAGCTTTAATGTTGCCGTTCCGCTGAAGCGGACATTCCTCAGCGTTGCGCCTCTGAGCGCAAACGACCTGAAGCACCTTTAAGCAGACTTAAATTGATATGGCTCGAGTTCGCGAAGGAGACGTTCCGAAGGAGCGGCAACGAGTTTCCCAAGAATATTCACAGGCAAGGAAAAAAGCTGCTGACATTTCAGTCCCAGTGAGTTGTATTGAGCGTTAAAATTGAAAATGAAAGCCAGATTTCGTTAGCATGAAACTATTCAATGCTCTGCATGGGCAGTTCGCCTCCAAGATCGTTGAAGGCGTTCTTGGCTACCAAGGCGCCGCTAGCGGCGCAAATTACAACGTCTCAACCGAACAGAGTATCCTGCGTGGCAGCGTCGATCTGGCGCTTGGCCGCTTTGGCGGCAAGACGCCTGACATTGTTGCGCCGTTCGAGCTGAAGGGCGCGGATACCCCCAACCTCGATGCGATCATGCCAGGTCGTAACAAGAGCCCTGTTCAACAGGCGTGGGAATACGCCATGAACGCGCGCGGCGTGAAGTGGGTTGTGGTCTCGAATATGATCGAACTGCGTCTTTACGGTTTTGGGGAAGGCACCTCGGCTTATGAGGAGTTCCGTCTCGACCAGCTCACAGATCCGGAAGAGTACGCGCGCTTCATGCTGCTACTGTCGGCAGAAAACCTGCTGTCTGATCGCACGACTGAGCTGCTAAAAGAAAGCCGCCGCGAAGACAAGGACATCACTGACAGCCTGTATCAGGACTATAAGACCCTGCGCCTCAAGCTCCTAAGCGCTGTCCAGGAGGACGATGCCGCGATCGCGCCCCTTGACGCAATTGCCCTCGCGCAGAAGATCCTCGATCGCGTTCTGTTCATAGCCTTTGCAGAAGACACTGGCCTCCTGCCAAACAACACACTGGAAAACGCCTTCGTCGCGCGTGACCCCTACAATCCACGCCCGGTCTGGGACAATTTCAAGGGCCTGTTCCGCGCGATCGACGTGGGCAACAACGAGCTGAAAATCCCACGCTACAACGGGGGCCTGTTTCGAGACGACGCGGTAATTAACGGGCTGAACATACCCGATGAAATCTGTGAAGGGTTCAAGACCCTGGGCGAGTATGACTTCGCCTCCGAAGTCTCGGTCACGGTCCTCGGCCATATCTTCGAACAATCCATCGCGGATGTGGAACGCCTGCAAGCAATCGCACGCGGCGAAGAGGAAGAGCCGGAGAGAACCACCGGCACGAGCGGGCGGCGCAAGCGTGATGGTGTGGTTTATACGCCAGACTACATTGCCCGCTTCATCGTGGCCGAAACCTTGGGCACACATCTGCGTGAAATTTTCGAAGATACCTTGCGCGCCTATGTCAAGAGCGGAGCGGATGTTGTCGAGTACGAAACCATCCTCTGGCGGAGAAAATCGGCCGAGCTGGAAGCTTGGCAAGCCTATCGCGACCGCCTGAGGTCGTTGCGCATTGTCGATCCCGCCTGCGGATCAGGCGTCTTCTTGATAATGGCCTTTGATTTCATGAAGGCCGAACTGACCCGCGTGAACGACAAAATCAAAGAGCTGCTGCCCAAGGCCGAGCATTTTGGCAACCTTCTCGAGTACGTCCCGGACAGCGAGATTCTGAGCGGCAACCTCTTCGGCGTGGACGTGAACGAGGAAAGTATTGAGATCACCAAGCTGTCACTCTGGATCAAGACAGCGCGGCGCGGCAAGGTTTTGGACAGCCTGTCGGGTAACATCCGCGTGGGCGACAGCCTGATCGAGGACAGCAACTTTGCCTATCTCGATCATGCGTTCACTTGGGAAAACGCGTTCCCCGGGGTATTTGCTGAAGGCGGCTTCGACGTAATCCTGGGCAACCCGCCCTATGTGCGGATGGAATTACTGAAGCTGCTGAAACCATACCTAGAAAAGCGCTATGAGGTCGTCTCTGACCGGGCCGATCTTTACTGCTATTTCTACGAGCGTGGTCTTCGTCTTCTGAAACCGGGCGGGCGCTTGGGCTACATTTCCTCGAACACGTTCTTTAAGACTGGTTCAGGCAAACCGTTGCGCGAATACCTCCTGAAGGAAGCCACCATCGAGAGTGTGGTCGATTTCGGCGACCTGCAGGTTTTTGAGGGCGTCACTACCTATCCGGCCATACTGACGATGAAGCGCGAAGCCGCGTCCAAGGGGCACGATCTGCGTTTCTGGAAGGTAGATGCCCTGCCGGAGAACAACTTCCTCGCCACTTGGGAAGCGGCTGCAGGCCCGTATCCGCAGTCCTCGCTTTCGTCCGGACAATGGGAACTAGAGAATCCAGCACTGCGGGCACTACGGAACAAGATCAGGACCGGGCGCAAGACCTTGAAAGAGGTGTATGGGTCACCGATGCGTGGGGTGGCAACGGGCTACAACGATGCTTTCGTGATCGACGCAGCTACCAAAGAACAGATATGTATTGAGGACCCGCAATCTGCTGAATTGCTGAAGCCGTATCTCGAGGGGAAGGACCTCAAACGCTGGAGCGCCCAATCTCGCACCCTTTGGTTGATCTATATCCCTAAAAACCGCATCGAGATTGACGATTACCCCGCCATCCGGAAGTGGTTGCTATCGTTCAAGGAAAATCTTGAGAAACGCGTAACCAAGCAGAAATGGTTCGAATTACAGCAGGCACAAGAGGCCTTCGTCCCGTACTTCTCCGCGCCCAAGATACTTTCCACTAAAATCTCCTCGCAGCCGAATTTTTCCGTCGATCTCTCAGGGTCAATCCTAAGCAACACCGCGTATATGATTGACGCAAAAGCAGACAATGAATTTATGGTTTCACTGCTTAACTCGAAACTTGGGCATTTTTTCTTCAAGAGCATCTTTGTGGTTAAGTCGGGTGGATTTTTCGAAATTCAGCCCGATGGCCTTGGGAAGTTTCCTATTGCTTGTGCTGATTCGGAGAAAAAATCGAAGCTTAGCGAACTTGCGCGCTCAGCGCAAGCAAAGGTTGAAAGGCGTTCGACGCTCCAGACCGCTCTCACACGCCGCATCCCCGATCTCTGCCCGCCTGAATGCGAAGCCAAGCTGACCAACAAGCTAAAGGAATGGTGGACCCTTCCCGACTTCGCCGCCTTTCGCGCCGAGGTGAAAAAGATCTTCAAGGCTGACATCCCGCTGGCCGATCGCTCCGACTGGGAAGATTGGATCAATCGCGACCGTGCTGAGATCGCCCGCCTGACCGCGGAAATCTCTCAAGCCGAAGCCCAGATCAACAGCATCGTCTATGAACTATTTGACCTGACTGAAAACGAAATCGCGCTATTGGAAAGCGCAACTTGAATGCTGCCGAAGCGACTGCTGAAAAGTGGTGGGTCTTGGCGTCCCGCCACGAATTGAGGCTGGCTGGACTGATTTCTACTGACTGTCTGAGAGTGCCTGAAATCGCCGCCGCTTAAGGCAGACTGTCGAGCTCTGTCGAATGCGGGATGGCCTCTAAAGCTGCAGCGTCCGAAAAACGACCACAAATTTCGGACAACCTTCTTGCTTCTCGTCCGAAAAAGACTACAAGTTTCGGACATGGCAGCCGATTCATCTGACCTCAAGAGTGTCATGCTCGATCGCATTCAAGCCGATCCGCCGCGCAAGGTATGGACGCCAAGCGATTTCGTCGACCTCGCCTCGCGAGACGCAGTCGACAAGGCGTTGCAGCGACTGACAAAGGCGGGGATCCTAAGGAGGATCGATCGCGGCCTTTATGATCAGCCGGGATTCAACAAACTCACCCAAAAACCCAATCCGCCGGATCCCCGCTCCGTAATTGATGCGGTAGGGCGACGCGACCAAACCCGGATGCTCGTCGATGGGATGACCGCTGCCAACGATCTCGGTCTGACGGATGCTGTTCCAGCAAAGATCGTAGTCCACACGGATGCCCGGCGCCGTGCGATCAAGCTGGGCAACGTCACAATCGCTTTCCGCCCCACTGCAGCAAGCAAGCTGTTCTGGGCCGGGCGCCCAGGCATGCGCGTCGTCCAGGCGCTTCATTGGCTACGCGATCTCCTCGTGCGCGAAGGGGAGAGCGATCAAATCAGGCGCAGACTCGCCAAGCTCTTAGACGATCCGACGACCGGACCATCGCTGAAAGCGGACCTCATGGCCGGCATGACGGCTTTGCCAAACTGGATGAGGGTGTTTCTCAGACCTCTCATCGAGGATGAGGCCGCTGCCCACAGCCATACCGACGATGATGATGACCACTCCTCCAAGGTTATCAGATCGGCGCGAAAACCACGCTCGACCCAAAAGTCGCAAGCTGTCGCACGCGGTTCAACTGGATCGGCGAAAACATGAATCCTGCTTTTGACGAAGTTCTCGCAGCCGGAGAGGCTGCGATGCTGAGCGCCTTCGATACGACGGCGCAACGCCTCGGCACGGCGGCACAGAACATAGAAAAAGACTTCTGGGTCTGCTGGACACTGGACGTGTTATTCAACGGGCTGAAACAAGGCGGTCCCCGCCTCCTCTTTAAAGGCGGAACCTCTTTGTCCAAAGGATTTGGCCTGATCAGCCGTTTTTCCGAAGACATCGATGTCACGGTATTCAGGGACGATATCGGCGAGGCGGCGACCATCGAGGAACTCGAGGAACTCAGCGGTAAAAAACGCAAGGCGCGTCTCGAAGCGATCAAGGATGCCTGCAAAGCCCACATCAACGGACCACTTCGCGAGGAACTAACGGTGATCCTTGCGGACCGCCTCAAGGCCGCCGGTGTTGATGCCGCAAAAGCGCGGATCGAGGCTGACGATACCGACCCTGACGGTCAGACATTGTTGATCTGGTACCCCGCGGCCACGCCGCGTTCTGACTATGTGAGGGCGGCGATCAAGATCGAGTCGGGCGCGAAATCTGCACTTGATCCGAACAGCGAAGTGCCGATCAAGCCTTACGTCGATGATGATCTTCCGGCGCTCGACCTGACGGTACCAGCGGTGCGGACCGTCGATCCTGAGCGGACCTTCTGGGACAAAGTCGTAATTCTCCACGGGCTGCGGCGCTGGTTCGACAAGCGCGATGAATTGAAAGGCGGCGGCCAGCGAGTATCGCGGCACTATTACGATCTGCACCGGCTCGTCGGGACATCCGTTGGGGCGGCCGCCATCAAGGACAGAGCGCTGGGCGACGATTGCGTCGCGCACGCCCGCATGTTCTTCAATCGGCCCGACTTCGACCTCGCCAGCGCTGTCCCTGGCTCTTTCGCGCTTGCGCCGCATGATGCGATGATCGAACAGCTCCGCGTTGATTATCGGGCGATGCAAGGCATGATCTTCGGTGACCCGCCTGCCTTCGAAGCCGTGATCGAGAGCATCGCTTCGCTAGAGGCGAGCCTGAACAAAGTCGGCGAATGAAGGGGTGCGGGGACGATGCAGTTGGAGGGAACTGTGGGTACGAAACCGGAACCGGACGCATATCGCAACGGCTACGCGGTGGTCGTGCCGCTGCGGAAGCGACGGCTGACTGGCGAGGTTTATGAGCGCGACCGGAAGGTGGAAACACTCATCGCAGAACTGGCAGCCTTGCCGCGCGACGAGTTGATCGGCCGAGCTGCAATCAGAAAGCGCTCCGACCCAGGCTACGTACCGAGCGAGTGCCTTGTGTATTTCATTCGCGCTTCCCGTCACGAAAATAGCGAGACCTGGTTCGAGCGGCTTTATCGTATTCTCATGGAGCGGGTGCTGCGCAGCGTGCCCAGATCAGAAAGCTCCGACGGCAAGACTGAATCGCTGACGCGCAGCGTGATCCGTGACAAGGTGTTCAGTCGGTTTGTCGAAATGCTATCCGCGGACCGGGCATCATATGTCGACAAACTCGACTATTTCGAAGTGCGGTTCGATGGCGCTGTTGCGAGCCTCAGACGCGATGCTCAGGAACAGGCTTGGCGGGACGAGAATAGATCCCAGCCTCTCGAATATGACGAGGAGAGCGGTGAGCTGACGGCGCAGGTGGAGAGAGCGGCCGGCGCCCATGATCCTTTTGCCGCACACGATCTCGACGATCCGGTTTACCGGTCGCGTCTGGATGCGGCGATTGAGGCTCTACCGCCAGAACAAATCAGGATCATACATATGCTGAAAGAGGGCTTTCCCATAGATTCAAAGGAGCCAGACGTCATGACCATCTCCAAGGCATTGGGCCGCTCCGAGAAGACGATCCGGACCTATCGCGATAAAGCGATTGCAGCATTGCGGTCGGCTCTAGCTGACGGTGAACAGCAATGAGCCGGGCTGGCGAACGCCCCTCCCGTGAAGCCGTGCTTGACGCATTCGCTGTCGAAAGCGAGCCAGATCGTTCGACCCTCGAGCGCTATCTGCGACTTTACCCGGAATACGCGGCCGAACTCGTTGACCTCTCGCGCGAGCTATGCCGCGAAATTCCAGAGGATGACGCGCCGCTCTCCGCTGCGGATCAGGCGCTGATCGAGGCCGCCTGGTCGCAACACGCGAAGGCTTTGCCAGCGGCCGGACCAGATCCTTTTGCGGCTCTGACAGCCGACGATTGGCGCGCCGTCGCTCGCCAACTGGATCTCCCGCGCCAGGTCATCACCGCGTTGCGTGAACGGCGGGTGTCGCTGCTGAGTATCCCGCAGCGATTTCTTAAGAAATTGGCGGAGGCGATGCGCTGCTCGCTCACACAGCTACAGATGTGTTGGGGAACGGCACCGTTGACCGCAGCTCGCAGCTACAAGGCAGATGGCAAACCGAGCGCGGGAGAGCAGGTGAGCTTTGAGAAAGTTCTGATCGACGCCGGCGTTTCCGACGAGAGGCGTGCCGAGCTTTTGACAGAGGCCGAGTGATATGGACAGCGTGGAGCTTGCCAGGCAAGTCGCCGCCGAGCTTCACGCTCACCTGGTCGAATCCGGAGCCGATCCCTGGTCGCCCTATGATTTTGTTGTCGCCGAGGCAAAGCGACGGGGGATCGACGTTGAGCCGACTGCGGCGGGTGCGGCTGTGCTGAACGGCGGTCGCGCGACCTTCATAGCCGCCGACGACCTGATTCTTCATGAGAATGTCGGTTCCTTGTTCGATAGAGCCTTCCTTGTTGCGCACGAGATTGGACATGTCGAGCTTGGCGACGATCCCGATGATGCTCCAGCGCCGACAATCGATCCCGCTCGCGCGGCCGAGCCGTCGCCAGTCGGCATTGATCGGGTTGTCGACTATGGGCGCAAGCAGCGCCGCGAAGTTCAGATGGATTTGTTCGCTCGAGAGCTGCTGCTGCCTCGTAGCATTGTGCGCGAGCTCCATGTGGTCGGAGGGCTTTCTGGCTCCGAGATCGCCAAAAAGCTCGGCGCGCCGTTCGAGGTCGTCGCGCAACAGCTGTTCGATGCCTTGCTCCTGCCGCCGGTGCAGCCCACGACCGGGACGGCGCGTGTGGAACGGCCGTTGAATCCTTTGCAAGCGGCGGCGGCGGCACATCGCGGGGAAGCCTACCTGCTCGAAGCGGGTCCCGGCACGGGCAAAACCCAAACCCTGGTTGCACGCGTCGAAGGCCTTCTGGAAGAGGGCGTCGACCCGAGGCGTATCCTGCTTCTGACCTTCTCGAACAAGGCGGCGGGGGAAATGGCCGAGAGGATCGCGCGCAAGCGGCCCGAGGCTGCCGCCGCAATGTGGATCGGCACGTTTCACGCCTTCGGTCTTGATATCATCCGCCGGTTTTATGCGGAACTCGGCTTGCCGAAGGACCCGCGGATGATGGACCGGACCGAGGCGCTCGAACTCCTCGAGGAGGAATTTCCGCGTCTGAGGCTTTCTCACTATCGCAATATCTATGACCCCACTCAGATCATCGCCGATATGCTGGTTGCCGTGTCGAGAGCCAAGGATGAGGTGGTCGATGCCGACACCTACGCAGTGCTCGCTGGCGCCATGCTGTCAACGGCGGCTGACCCGGAGGCACGCGAAGCAGCAGAGCGCGCCGTCGAGGTCGCGCGCCTCTACGCGGCCTATGAGGAGCTCAAGCGCAATGCGAACTGTGTCGACTTTGGCGACCTTGTCGCCCTACCGGTTCAACTGCTCGAGAAGGATGCGGCTATCCGCGCGACACTCCAGGCGCAGTACGATCATGTCCTCGTCGACGAATATCAGGACGTCAACCGCAGCAGTGTGAGATTGCTGAGCGCAATACGCCCCGATGGCGATAATCTCTGGGTGGTCGGTGACGCCAAACAGTCGATCTATCGGTTTCGGGGAGCGTCATCGTTCAACATGACGCGCTTTGGTAGGCAAGACTTCGCCGCCGGCAAACGCGGTCGATTGAAGCGCAACTATCGCTCGGTTCCCGAGATCACGACCAGCTTTTCCAATTTCGCGATCAAGATGCGAGCTGGCGATGCCGATAGCGGCCTCGAGGCAGCGCGGGACGCCAATGGCCATGAGCCGGAATTGCGCACGGTACGGCGAGCCGAAGAACAGCAGGTCGCCCTAGCCGAGGCGATCGAGGAATTGCGGCGCGAGGGGCATGCCTATCGCGATCAGGCGGTTTTGTGTACGGGAAACGAAAAGCTGTCCAGGATAGGGCAAGATCTTGAGCGCCTCGGTGTGCCGGTGCTGTTCCTGGGCAGCCTGTTCGAACGAGGTGAGGTTAAGGACCTGCTTGCACTCCTCTCGATCCTCGTCGACCGGCGCGCCATGGGTCTCGTTCGCATCGCGTGCTGGCCGGATTTCGCGATGTCTTTCGCAGACGTCGCGACAGTATTCGCATACTTGAGAGCCACAGATCCCGCTCCGGCAAGTTGGCTGCAGAATATCGCCTCCATCCCGGGATTGAGTGAGGCAGGCCGTCGGGCGCTGGGGAATCTGGCTGTTGCCCTGGATGGATTGGGCGACGCCGCCTCGCCGTGGACAATACTCGCGACGCTGCTTCTCGATCGCATGCAGATTGCGGCACGTCTCGGAGCATCGTCGGACCTCGGTGATCGCACACGCGGTATTGCGATCTGGCAGTTCCTCAATTTCGTGCGCGTACAACCGGCGGGGCGCGGGCTGCCCGTCACGCGCCTGCTCGACCGTGTGCGCAGACTTGTGCGCCTGGGCGACGACCGCGACCTGCGACAGTTGCCGGCAGCAGCACAGCATCTCGACGGCGTGCGGCTGATGACGATCCACGGCGCCAAGGGCCTGGAATTCGAAGCTGTGCATATCCTTGGACTTAGCAGCGATACGATCCCCCGCACACCGCAGGCTCCGCCCTGCCCGGCGCCGACGGGCATGATCACTGGTGCGGACGGCAGCGCGCTGGATGCATTCCGGGCCGGCCAGGCCGAGGAGCAGGAATGCCTTTTCTATGTCGCGTTGTCACGCGCTCGCGACCGCCTGTTCCTTTATGCACCGACAGAGAAGAGCAATGGGCACAATCGGCCGCTCTCACCGTTCCTCGACCGCCTCGGTACCACGTTGATGCGCCGCCCGATCGTGCCGGCGCGACCCCTTCCCCCGGCCGCAGACGCGCAGGGTGTTGAATTGATCATCGACGGTCGGCTACGCTTTAGCGGACCGCAAATCGCTCTTTATGAGTCATGTCCACGACGCTTTTTCTACACGCATATCCTTCAGGTCGGTGGACGTCGAACCACGACCGCGTTCATGCAGTTGCATGAGGCAGTCGGCTCGGTGGTCGGGGCGGTGGTCGCGTCCGACCTGTCTCTTTCTGAGCGGGAGCTGCAAGATCGCGCGGAAGCAGCGTTCGTCAGCCAAGGGCTTTCCGATCATGGCTATCGCGCCGAATTCCTCGATCTCGCCTTGGCGATGCTGCGCTTCTTTCTGTCCAGCCGCGCAGGAGCGGTCTCCGAGGTCCCCACCGCTGTCAGTCTCATAGTTGGCGGCGAGGAAATCCTCGTCCAGCCGGATGAGGTGCTGATGCGACCTGATGGCGTCCGCGCCGTGCGCCGCATCGGCACAGGTCACATGCGATCCACAGAGGGCAAGGATCTTGCCGCCGCGGCTCTCATCCTCTCGGTCAAGCAGGCCTTCCCCGGCGCCATTGCGGAACTGGTCCACCTCTCGGACAGTGAAGCGCATCCGCTATCCCTGTCCGATCGTGAACTGTCGGGGCGCAGGGACAAGCTTGCAAAGTTTCTGGGCGATATTCGCGCGGGGCGGTTTCCTGCCGCGGTTTCATCCTTCACATGTCCGAACTGTCCCGCTTTTTTCATCTGTGGTCCGACCCCGGAAGGGCCGCTTAAAAAAAAGTTTGCCTGACCTTACCGGTCGGCCAATGTCGCTCCGATTGGATCCTTAGAGCTGCGGCGTCGCCACGGCGAAAACATAAGGACCCAATCTATGACGACAAAAGAACTTCTCGACTATGACGATGTCGGAGACGCCCTCCGCGAAGGCAGGGCGCTTCGTCCGGCGCGGAGGTATCGCTTTCTCCTCGCTCACGGCGATCTCAATTTTCAGCAGCGCCAGGTGAGCGATCCCGTGCCGCTCGGCCGCCAGCTGCTGGAGGCCGCATCTCTCGATCCTCGGCTCGGCTATAGCCTCTTTGCGATCTTGCAATCGGGCGAATTCGAGGATGTGCGGTTGAACGAACCCTTCGACCTGCGCGAGCGCGGGGCCGAGCGTTTCATTGCTTTCCAGTCGGATCGCGAATTCAAGCTGACCCTCAACGACGACGAACTGCGTTGGGGCAAGCCCGTCATCAGCGGTGCTGTCCTTTATGGCCTGGCCAAGCCCGGAGACAACGAGGCGGTATTCCTCGAGGTTCCGGGCGGTGAAGATCGCTTGATCGAACACAACGAGCTGATCGACCTGACCGGCGCCAGCGTGGAGCGCTTCATCACCGCCCGCAAGCCGCCGGTGACCTTTGAAATCATCGTCAACTCGCGCCTCCGCACGGTGGACGCGCGGACGGTCACGTTCGAGCAGGTCGTTAAGCTCGCCTTTCCGGGCCAGCACGAGCCGAATGTCGTCTTCTCGATGACCTATCGGCATGCGGCGTCAGCTCCCCATGCCGGAGAACTTGGGGCCGGCGGCTCTGTCGATGTCAAGAAGAAGGGCACGGTATTTAATGTCACGCGCACTGTTCAATCGTAATCCGGACCTCAAGCGCCTGCTGGACGAAGGCTACTTCGTCCAGCAGCAGGGCGGCTATCTTGTTATGCGCGAGATCCCTTATGTCGACGAGCGCCGACAGCTGCGTATCGGCACCTTGATTTCGAGCCTCACGCTCGCGGGCGATCAAACCCGTACGCCCGACACGCATGTCGTCCACTGGGACGGCGATTTCCCATGCCATGCTAATGGTGCTCGAATTCAAGGGATTTCGCACGCGAGCGGCACCTTCAACCTTGGTCATGGCCTGAAGGCAACGCACGCCTTCTCGAGCAAGCCGGAAGGCGGCTATTCGGACTACCACCACAAAATGACGAGCTACGCGAACATCATCGCGGGCCCCGCGGCAGTGCTGAACCCCGGCTCGACCGCTCGCACCTTCCGTGAACCGGAACAGGAGGAAGATAGCGTGTTCAACTATGTCGAAACCGCCTCCGATCGCGTCGGCATCGGCGCGTTGACAGGACGGCTTGTGGGCGAGCGCATCGCCATCATCGGGCTCGGCGGTACTGGCGGGTACATTCTTGACCTCGTCGCGAAAACACCCGTTTGCGAAATCCGGATCTTCGACAGCGACGAATTTCTCACCCACAATGCGTTCCGCGCGCCAGGTGCTCCGAGCCTGGACGAGCTCCGGGAAGCGCCCAAAAAGGTCGAATATCTGAAGCGCATTTATAGTCGCATGCACCGCAACATCGTGGCGAACGATGACGCTCTGAACGCTGACAACCTTCACCTTCTCGACGGCGTGACCTTTGCGTTCCTTTCCCTTGATGCGGGTGAGGCGAAGCGGTCGATCGTGGAGAAGCTCGAGGCGATCGGCGCCGGGTTCATCGATGTCGGCATGGGGCTTGAGCTCGAAGAAGGGTCGCTCGGCGGCATCCTGCGGGTGACCGCCAGCACGCCCGAGAAGCGGGATCACGTGCCGCAGCGCATTTCCTTTGTGGGCGGCGGCGCCAAGGACATCTATGCCTCCAACATCCAGGTGGCTGACCTCAACGCGCTCAATGCCGTTCTCGCGGTGGTGAAGTGGAAGAAGATCCGCGGCTTCTATCGCGATCTCGAGCAGGAACACCACTGCACCTACACGACCGATGGCAACATGCTGATCAACGGAGACCTCGCATGATACGGCACCAACGACTTGAGCATCGTTTCGTCGAGCATATCCCCGAGCGCCTTGAGGCAGGTGTCCTTTACGTTTCGATGGAATATGCGACGTCTGCCCACAGTTGTTGCTGCGGCTGCGGCGAGGAGGTGATCGTCCCCTTCACACCGACGGACTGGAAAATGACGTTCGACGGCGAAACCATCTCGCTTCGTCCGTCGATTGGCAATTGGACGCTCAAGTGCCGGTCACATTATGTAATCGACCGAAGCAAGGTGATCGAAGCAGGCCCGTGGAGCGAGGAGCAGGTCGAAGCCGAGCGTCGTCGCGATCGCGCCGCCAAGGCCCGCTTCTACGGCCAGCCGCCGAAGTTCGAACCTCCTGCCCACCCCGCTCCGGCAAAGCCCCAGCGCAGTTTCTGGCAGCGGATCTGGGCATTTATATCAGCACCTAAGCAATAAACCTGTGAGTTACATTGCGGCGCAAGCATATCGCGCCGAAGTGTACTTTCAAACTGTTGCTTGCACCTCGTAAGAAAGACCGTGCGGGCCAGAAAAGGCGGGAGGTTCGCGCGGTCCGACAGCACAGCGAAGCCGACCGGGAACAAACTACCACGGATATCCGGCCAGGAAAGGAAACACCATGACCACCGCAAGTCGGTCAACATTTGTCGTCCATGGCCGCCTTGCTATGCGGGAAGCCCGGCTTGCGGCGGCGCGCAACGGTCGCCACGGCCTCCAGATTATGTCCTTTGAGCAGGCGGCTGTGCGGCTTGCCGGTGGTTTTGCCCGGCCGATCGATGAGGAAAGCCTGCGCGTGGCAATCCAAACGGTTCTCCCCGAAACGTCCATGGGCGAACTCGAAAGCATCAAGATGCTGCCGGGCATGATTGGCGCGGCGGCGGACACGCTGCACAAGGCATGGCGCGCGGGCATCGATCTCGCAGCTCGGGCAGGCGACCATCCACGTCTCGGCGCCATCGCTGGGCTGGAGGCTGCGGTCCTTGCGCAACTTCCGGAAGGAATGATGCGCCCCGTCGATATTGTCGCCAATGCAAGCAGCCGTATTGCCCACGCACCGGCGATTTTCGGCGACCTCGAAATGGTCGGTCTGACCGAACTGTCTCCGTGCTGGCGTCCGCTGGTCAAGCAGCTTGCCGATCGCATCCCGGTGCGATGGACGGCCGGCCCGCGCTCCGTCCCGACCTGGCTGGACGATTGCGGCATCACCGTCGTCCGGGGCAGAATCGAAGAGCCGGCGGTCCGTTCCATTAGTTGCGCGACCGCCTACCACGAAGCCATCGAGGCGATGCGCTGGGCACGCGCCTTGCTCGCCTCGGGCATCTCGCCCTCCGAGATCGCCATTGCAACGGCTTCACCGGCCCATTATGACGACCACTTCCTGGCGTTGCGCGCCGACGCCAATATCGACCTGCATTTCGTCCACGGCGTCAGGGCCGTCGCGACGCGCGAGGGACAGGCGGCCGCGGCACTTGCCGACATCGTCGTGCGCGGCCTCACGCAATCACGTCTGCGCCGCCTAGCATCGCTATGTCGAGAATCGGCGCCGCTGTCTGGGCTTCCCGACGGGTGGCTGCGAGTCCTGCCGAGCGATGCGCCCTTGTCGACATCGGCCGCGTGGAAGCGACTGCTCGCGCGCCTCAGGCCGGAGGACTGGCCCGATGGCACGGATCACGTGCCGGCGCTGCGTGGGGTGGTTGAGAAATTGGCAGAAGGACCGAACGCCGCGCAGGAGATAGGCGAGGCCTTCCTCAAAGGCCGGGCGCTGTCCATCTGGCGCAAGGCGCTGCTTGCCGGGCCCGCCACGTCCGTCGACGTCACGCTTGATACGTTGAAGCAGGATGACGGGCTGGAGGCCTGTATGTCAGTCGCCTGGATGCCGGCAAGCGCGCTTGCCGCTTCGCCGCGGCGGTTCGTTCGGCTGATCGGGCTCAACTCATCGCGTTGGCCGCGCGCGATTGCTGAAGACAGGCTGATACCAGATCACATTATCCCGACCGCCGAGCTTGACCCTCTGCCCGTCAGCCTCGCCGATCGCAGGGATTTCGAAACGATCCTTGCGACCACCTCGGTAGAGGTGGTCCTCTCCCGCTCCCGTCGTGACAGCGACGGCCGTTTGCTCGGCCGCAGCCCGTTGTTTGCCGCCGGCGATGAAACGTATCTGCGCCGCAACGCAATCCCTGAGCATGCCTTCAGCGAAACCGACCGACTGATGGCTCGGCCGCAGGAGTTTGCCGCTGATCCTCAGGCGATCGGCGCCCGCAGCTGCTGGCGGGACTGGCGCACGGGCGACATCACCCCGCATGATGGCCTCGTCCGGCGTGATCATCCGCTCATTCTCGCTATCCTCGCGCGGACCCAGTCGGCCAGTTCCCTGAAAACCCTGCTGCGCAGCCCGCTCGGCTTTCTCTGGCGCTACGCCTTTGGCTGGAAGTCGCCGCAAAGCAGCGCCGAGCCTCTCGTGCTTGATGCGCTTGCGGCGGGCGAACTCATTCACCTGGTGCTTGATCGCGCATTGCGGGCTCTCGAAACGGCCGGAGGGCTGGCTTCCGCCAATGCGTCCGCCATCGCGAGAGCCGTGGCCGAGGCTGTGGACGCGGTCGCGCTCGACTGGGAAAGCGAACGCCCCATGCCGCCCAATGTCATATGGGGCCGAACACTCGCTGACGTGCGCCTTTTGGCTGCTCAGGCGCTCGCCTATGGCGACGCGCATCTGCCGGGCAGCCGTTCCTATGGCGAAGTGCCCTTCGGTGGTTCCGAACCGAAATCGGCGGCAGAGCTACCCTGGAATGCTAGCTTGCCCGTGACGATCCCGGATACTGGGTTTCGCATCGCCGGCTACATCGATCGCCTCGATATTGCCGGCGACGGAAGCCGTGCACTCGTCCGCGACTATAAGACTGGAAAGCCTCCCAAAGGCGAAATTCGGCTGAATGGCGGACGCGAGCTCCAGCGCTGCCTCTACGCTTTCGCCGTCAAGGCGCTCTTGGGCGACCATGTCGCGATCAGCGCATCACTGCTTTATCCGCGCGAAGCGCTTGACCTTCAGCTCGATGATCCAGAAGGCACGCTGGCGGAAATCATCCAGCATCTGCGGGCGGCGCGAAGTGCGTTCGCGAGTGGCGCCGCTTTGCCAGGTCCGGATACCGGCAGCGATTATGACGATCTCGCTTTCGCCCTGCCGGCCAATGCCAGCGCCACCTACTGCAAACGCAAGCAATCCGCCGCGACCGAGCGGCTTAGCGAAGTCGCTCAGGTCTGGGAGGCGGAATAATGAATACCATGCAAAGGATCCTCAAGGATGATGGCGCCCGGCGCGATGCCATCGGCGGACACGACCGTTCGATCCTGGTTGAGGCTGGCGCCGGATCCGGCAAGACTGCGGTCATGGCGGGGCGCATCGCCGTCATGCTGGCCGAAGGTGTTGCACCGCGCGCCATTGCCGCAGTCACGTTCACGGAACTCGCCGCGAGTGAACTCCTTTCCCGCGTCCGGGACTTCGTCACCGATCTCGCCGCCGGTCGCATCGCCCCCGAACTCCGCGTCGGATTGCCGAACGGTCTGTCGCAAGCGCAACGCGCTAATCTCATCATCGCGAGCGCGGCCATCGACGAGATCACCTGCTCGACCATCCACGGCTTCTGTCAGCGTCTGATCAAGCCCTACCCTGCCGGGGCAGATATCGATCCCGGCGCCACCGTCATGGACCGCAACCAGGCCGATCTCACCTTTCTCGAAATTGTCGATGACTGGCTCCGAGAACGCCTGTCGGGCGATCAGGGTGGAATCCTCGCCGAGATGGTGTTGCACAGTCCTGGCGAGACGGTTGCGCTCATGCACAAGATCGCCGAAGCGCTACGCCGGCGCAGGAGCCTCGTCGCGCCAGCGGTAACACCGCTGCCCGCGCATTTGCAAGAATTTCGGCAGGCGGCCGATGACCTCTCGGCCCTCATGCGAGCCGCGGGCGTCGTCGAGCTGGAGACCGAGGTCTACGCGGCTCGCTTTTCCGAAATGGCTACGCGCTTGCCAACTGCAGCGAACGCATCAACGCCCGCAGGTCTCGTCGGACTGTTGGTCTCACGTCCCCATCCCGATCTGTGCACCAAGGCTGGCGGCTTCTTATCCTATCGCAAGAAGGGCAAATGGGCCGCGGCCGCAAAGCAGGCGGGACTTTCCAAGGCCGACGGCGAGCGGCTGAATGATGCTGCAGAGGGCTCCTATGATGCCTGTTGCGCCGCCTGGGCCGCGCTACTACAGGCCGCGGCCGGCCAGGTGCTCGCGGCGCTGATCGATGAGGCAAGGCCAATCCTGGGACGCTATCGAGAGCACAAGCGTGCCAGCGCCCAGCTCGATTTCGACGACCTCATATATGCCGCACGTGATCTGCTGCGCGATCACGAGGCGGTACGGCAGGCGCTTGGACAGCGTTACGCCCGCGTCCTCGTCGACGAGTTTCAGGACACGGACCCACTCCAGGCGGAAATCTTCTGGCGCTTGTGCGGCGATCCCGTGGACGACGCGCAGGATTGGACCAGCTTCCGAATTCGCCCCGGCGCGCTCTTCCTTGTCGGCGACCCGAAGCAGGCCATTTATCGCTTTCGCGGCGCGGACGTCGGTGCCTATGTTCAGGCGCGCGCGGCCTTCGCGGCACAGGATGCGGACGGCCTGGTGTCTATTTCGACTAATTTCCGCTCTTGCGCCTCGATCCTCACATTCGTCAACCAGCGCTTCGAGGCGATTCTGTCAGCGGATGGACAGCCTGGCTTCACGGCGCTCGATCCTTTTCACAATGATCGCGGCGAAGGCCTCTGCGTCGCCGCCCTCGACATTGCCGTCGCGGACGCAGACGGCAAGGCGAGTGCCGAACAGCAACGTGACGCGGAAGCCGACGCCGTGGCCGAGCTCTGCGCCCGATTGATCGGCAGCCACCGCATCCTCGACCGAAAAAATGGTGAGGACCGGCCGTGTCAGCCTGGCGATATCGCTCTCCTTGCCCCGACCGGCGCGGATCTGTGGCGATATGAAGAAGCATTGGAGCGGCGGGGCATTCCGGTGGCGACGCAGGCTGGCAAGGGCCTTTTCCGCCGGCAGGAGATTCAGGATCTCATTGCACTGACCCGCGTGCTGGCTGATCGCCGCGACACCCTGGCACTGGGTGCGCTACTGCGCGGCCCAGTTGTCGGGCTGAGTGAAGAAGAGCTGCTGGACATCAGCTGGACGCTGCCGCGCTCGGCGGACGAACCCGACCGGATTCCCCGTCTCGATCTTGGCGTCGATCCGGCGGCTATCGGCCATCTTTTAGCTCGCGACGTTATTCAAAAGCTGCAGGCGCTTCATCGGCGCGGCAACAGCACGACACCACACGCGCTTCTGTCGCAAGCCGTAGATGTATTGCGGGTACGTCCTATCCTCCTCGAACGGCACCGCGGTCAGGCGGAGCGCGCGCTCGCCAATGTCGACCTCTATCTCAGTCTTTCGACGAGCTATGCGGTCCGCGGCTTGCGGGCATTCTCCGAGGCGATGACGGCGGCGTGGACCGATGAGGCACGCGCCGTCGAGGGCCGGCCTGATGCTCAGGAAGAAGCCGTCGCGCTCTTCACAATGCACGCGGCCAAGGGTCTCGAGTGGCCGGTCGTCATTCCTATCAATACAATGACCGGCGTGATGGCGCCGGATAGCGCGTTGATCGACCGGCAGAACGACACGTTCTACTGCCCAATCCTCGGGGTCACGCCGTCAGGCTATGACATCGCGCGGCAGGCAGAAAAGAACGAGCTCGACCGCGAACGCGTTCGTCTCTGGTATGTCGCCGCGACGCGTGCCCGGGAGTTACTGGTTCTTCCGCGTATCGACGTGACGCCTTCGAAGTCGGCATGGATCAGTCTCGTCGATTTGTCGATCGCATCGCTTGCCGCGCTGGACGCGTCGCACTTGCCGCCAGATCCGGTGGTAGTTGGTGGCGGTCCGAGCAACGGCCAAACGCGCGAGGCTTTCGCCGCTGAGGCTGGCGCGATCGCCGATCGGCAGAAGCGGTTGACGTGGCTTGCTCCAAGCCGCGATGAGAATGCAGCCGAGACGATACTGCTGGAAGAGGAACCGGATATCTGGACCGGATCAGACCAGGGTGCGCCGACCGAGCTCGAAACACCCGCCTCCGTGCAGGGTGGCCGCGAGCGCGGGCTGATCCTGCATAAGCTGATGGAAGAGGTGTTGACCGGGGAAACCGGCGCCGCGCCCGCAGCACTCGCTACCCGCGCCGAGGAACTCATCCTCGCGCTCGGAAAGGCTCCGGCCGCCGGACTCGCTCCGGAAGAGCTTGCCGGCTGCGTCAGCCGCACGCTGGCGCTGCCGGAAATCGCGCCGCTGCGGCCAAGTCTGCTTGCCGAGTTTCCCGTTTATGCGCTTCGCGAGGAAGACGCTGAACTGGTCGCAACGGCAGGCATCGCCGATGCTCTCACGATCAACCGCGAAGGTCGCCCAATCGTGGTGGTCGACTGGAAGAGCGATGTGAACCCGGACCCAAAGACACTGGACCATTACCGCGGCCAGGTTCACGCCTATCTCGAAATGACGGGCGCCGAGCTTGGCCTAATCGTGCTGATGACCAGCGCGACGGTAATCGCCGTCAACCCCGCAAACGTGCCTTCGCCGCCATCCTGACGGCGAGATGTCCATAGCCAGAACGCCTCATCGGCTGGGTTCGTAGCGGTGACCACCATCGCCGCGGGAGCGAGCCGCCGGTTTAACTCTCTGCCTAACTGAGACGGATTTGCATGTCCTACCTTGCTTGGATTGATTTCGACCCGGAGGAACGACGACGCGCTCAAGCGCTCATCGATCTCTTCAAACAACCAGAAGCTCGCGACGAGCTGGGTTTGGGAACCGTGCGTGATGGCCTTGCCGATCTCCTTTTTCCCGGGACAAGCACGATCCAGACACGGCTGCGCTACATGCTATTCATTCCTTGGATCTATTGCGAGGCGCAAAGCCGTAAGGCAACGCAAGCAGAACGCACAAACATCGCGCGCGATCTGGAATTCCGGCTGAGCGAGGCGCTGCTTCGCGGCGGTGAGACGATCGGTGTGATCGGCCGCGATGCGGGCCGAAGCCTCAAGCGGCTTGCCTCAAGCGTGTACTGGGCGGGTCTTAACACCCTTGGCATCCGCACCATGATGGGTTCGCAGGCAATCTTCCTGTCCTATGGTCCGGAAAGTTTCAAGGATCACGACCTGAAGCTCTGGTCATCAAGCCTGCCGAAGGCCCCAGCAAATCTGTTTGAGGAGACCACCTTCGCTCTGACGCTGAAGGAAGCGGACTTTCTGCGCGACCGCATCGCCATCAACGCAAAGCCAAGCCTGCTGAATGAACTGGCTCGCACGGGAGAGCCTTTCAGCCAGGATTGGCCATGGCAGGTGAGCGAGAGTCCCATCTCGAAGTCCAATCGCGCGCTACTGCGACACGCCGAAAGGTTCTCAGGCGTGATGTATGGCGCAAGCTTGCTCTACAATCTCTTGTTAGCGCTGCGTGCCGGTGAACGACCAAACGCAAAGAAGCACGCAGATGCTCCGGTCCTGATAGAGCATTACCGCTCGCGTCTCGACGACTGGAAGACGAAGCTCGCATTCCTGGACTTAAACAGCTGGGACCTTGACGATCTCTTTAGCCTGATTGCAACGACAAGCCACAGTCTAACGAAAGCATCCCGCGACTTCATCCGAGCATGGGTGTCGATCGCGCGAGACGGGGCAAGGCAGCTGGAAACCAACAGTTCCGCGATCGACCTGCTCAAGCTTCGAGAACATGGCCTTAAGCGGTTGAAGGCACGGCTTCTGCACGATGCACCGCTGGAAAGGTGGTCGGGTGCCTCGGGCGACGCGCGTCTCGATTTCAGATGGGGTATTTCCAGAAGCTACCTTGGAGAACTCGCCGATGCCGGCTGAACCCGCTTTTCACCCTGAGAATCGCCAGCTCTACACGGCACTTATGCGGGCGCCCGATCAATACCAGTTCGACAACGCCGTGGCGACGACCTACTCGCTTGACTTCGAAACCGCCCTCACCGTTCCGATCACGATCGTTTTTCGAGATGCCGAGAACCGCGACGAGATGTTGCGAAGCCCACTGGCTTTGCTGCAAAGCGTCGAGCGAATGGCCGCCAGGATGGCCATCTATTGTGACAGGGGCCGCATCAAGGAGGCGCGTCCGAATGCGGCGCGCCTGATGGCCCTCTATGAGAAGACAATCATTGAGGTTTCGGCTCCTGGCGGCGGTGCGTTCCATCCCAAGCTTTGGTGCATCCGTTTCAAGCCCGAGCATGGGGGGCAGCCTACGCGCATGCGGCTTGCGGTTCTTTCCCGGAACCTGACGAATGACAAGTGCTGGGATTTGGCTCTTTGCCTCGACGGCAAGGTACAAGAACATACCAATGATGCCAATGAACCGATTGTGCAGCTTATTCGTGCCCTTCCGGGCCTGGCAAATTCGGCCACTCGTCCGGCTGCGCCAAAATTTCTTCTATCGCTATTGCGCGATCTCGAGCGCTGCACCTGGGAGGATCTCCCTGCAGGCGCGACCAGGGTTAGCTTCGCAGTGAATGGTCTGAATTCAAGCACATGGTCTCCGCAAAAGGGTAACCGCCTTGCCATCCTGTCACCTTTCGTCAGCGGTGACGCGCTTGCGCGCCTCTCCCAGGGTTACGACCAACCCTCCGCCTGTCAGCTTGTCGCTCGGGCTGAGGAGCTAGACTGCATCAAGCCTGACGTTCGCAAGCATTTTGAGATACAAACCCCGGATGAGCGGGCGACACGATATGAGGAAGAAGATCGTGACGACTCAGGGGCCGCCGATCTCGAAGGTCTGCATGCCAAGGCGTACATCGTCGAACGTGGCTCACGTCTGCACATCCACCTTGGCTCTGCCAACGCAACAACCGCTGCCCTGGTGCCTGCCCGCGGCGGTCGCACACAAAACGTCGAAGTCATGGCGACCCTTGATGGTCCTAAGAGCCGCATGGGTTCCATTGCAGAAATACTGTTCTCGGAAGGGTTTCAGCGCCTTCTGACGCCCTATGTACCGTCAGCGCCAGCCGAGCAGGACGCTGCTGCAGTTGCAGAAAAGGTCCTGGAAAAATTGCGCATCAAGATCGCAGCCCTGCAACTCGATCTCCACTGTACACAATTGGCTGAAGGCGTTGGCCTCGAACTGGCCGTTGCCGGCAACACAGCGCCGATCGAAATTCCCCCGGGGGTGAAATGTTTCATTCGGCCGATCACGGTTGCGAATGAACAGGGCTACGACGCAGCACCGCTGCTCTCCGGCACGGCTCCAAGGATTGCTGTCAGCACTGTTCCGTTGAGCGATGTGACGCGTTGGCTGGGAATGCGCCTCCGGGACGCGGAAACAGGGGTAGAGATTGCCTTTACTTTGGGCGCCCGGCTCGTTGGCCTGCCCGAGGGTCGCGACGCTGCCGTCCTGCGGGCGCACATTGCCAACGTCGAGAACTTCTTCCGCTATCTGAGCATGCTTCTCGGAAGTTTGGGTGAAGGCAGTTTTCTGGAGAGCGATAAGGCGGGTGAGGGCCAGTGGCTTCGGCGACTTGGCCAAGGTGGGAACGCGCTGCTGGAGCCAATGGTGCGGGCTCTTGCGCTCGCTGGTGACGAGCTTGCCGAGATCGATCAGCTCATTGAACACCTGAAAGACCCCGACACCGGCAAGAGGATTGTCCCCGAAGATTTTCTGAAGCTGTGGGCCAGCTTTGCGCCGCTCGTGACGACCAAGGGCACCCGGAAATGACCTATCAAGCAGACGAGCATCTGAAGCTGCTCAAGCCCTTTCAGCGCGCCACCGTCGACTATGTGTTTCGGCGTCTTTTCACTGACTCGCGGACGACGGGGCAGTTTCTCGTTGCCGATGAGGTCGGTCTTGGCAAGACTATGGTAGCACGAGGCGTCATTGCGAAGGCGATTGAAGAGCTGACGGGCAGGGTTGATCGTATCGACGTCGTTTACATTTGCTCAAACCAGGCGATCGCCGAGCAGAACATCAAGTCGCTCGACGTCATCGGCTCGGCGACAAAACCGTTGAACACCCGCCTCACCTTGCTGCCGCTGGAAATCGAGCAGGATGGCGGGATTGCCTCCCGAGCAATAAATCTCGTCAGTCTCACCCCGGGAACGGCACTCGATCTCAAATCATCTTTGGGTACCGCAAAGGAACGGGCTCTCATTTACGAGATGTTGCGGAAGAGGCTCGGCACTCGGCACAAGGGCATACAGCGGATTTTCCGTGGTGGTGTCGATGCCGAAAACTGGCCCGGCTGGACCGACTGGATGCGCGGCCAGAAAATCTCTGAAGAAATCGCCAACAATTTCAACGCCGCCGTCGGAGATGAATTCATAGAGCGAATTCGTGCCGCCGCGGAGCTGGCAAGGAGCAAAAGAAGTCCAAACTATCCTCCCGATCAGCGGCCGGCTGCCATGATTGGGGAATTGCGCCGTATCCTGGCGCGGATCTGTGTGGATGCGTTGAGTCCGGATTTGATCATCCTTGACGAATTTCAGCGGTTTGCCGACCTGCTGCACGAACATGATGAGCAGTTGGCGCCCGAAAAAGCAGCCGCGGCGGAGCTCGCGCGTGCTCTCTTCTCCTACTCCGGCGCCGACGGCTCGAAAGCTCGCCTGTTGCTACTATCAGCAACGCCATACCGCATGCTGACATTGAATAGCGACGATCCGGAAGTGGGCGATCACTATAGTGACTTCTTGCGCACCATGCGCTTCTTGTTCGGAGAAGAAGATGGTGAGGCTCGGATTAAGGAACTCGAACACGAGCTCAAAAGCTTCCGCCGAGCGTTGCAGGCAATGCCGGAGACAAAAGTTCACGCCCGTATCCAGCGTGATCGTGTCCAGCACATTCTGGGCGAGGTCATCGCCCGCACCGAGCGCGTGGATTCCACTGACGACCGCAATGCTCTGGTCAAGGAAAGCAAGCCAGAGCTGACTATTGAGACAGAGGACCTCAAGGAGGCGAAGGCTATTGCCAAGGTGGCGGCGATTGTCAGCGCGCCAGGTATCGTCGAGTATTGGAAGTCGTCGCCATACCTGCTCAATTTCATGCGTGAATACAAGCTTCGCCAGAAACTGCAGGCGCTGAAAATGCGGCCATCCAGTGAACTGCGCAGCGCAATCAAGGCTGCTGCTCCGTTCCTCATCAGCAAGGAGCAGGTTGAGAGCTATGCAGAGATTCCGCTGAGAAACGCGAGAATGCGCGTGGTGGCCGACACAGTCTTCGAGCACGGACTTGATCGCGCATTGTGGCTTCCGCCCTCTCGACCATCATACGGAGGACCCGTCCCGGCCACGAAGTCGCTCATATTTTCAGACTGGTCGATGGTGCCGGACGCGATCGCCGCGCTTCTCTCGCATGAAGCAAGCCGCCGCATGGGCATGACAGGCGATCTCGTCAGCCGCACCAGCCGTCCGATCGGCATCGAGGAAATGATGCCAATGCTCTACCCCTCCCCTACGCTGGCGGCGTGGACAGACCCCTTGACAATGGAGCGCCGGTTTGGACGTGCGGCAAGCCATGATGAGCTGCGCCGCCAGGCGGTCGAAGTGCTCACGGAGCGCATCGACGCGGAGCAATTATTGCGTCTGTCCAAGAGCTCCGATCGACTTCTACCGCTCAATTTGGAAGATGGTCTGGGAAGACGCGTGGATTGGAGCAGGGTGGCTGCCATTGAGCACGAAGGCCACGAGGAGCACGGTGCTATGGCACGCGCCATCGAGGTGCTCAGGAACGCACTCGAAGCCGAAGATCATTCCGACGATCAAGATGCCCGGGATGTCTACGACAAACTCGCAGACTTTGCCCTTGGATCACCGGCAACTTGTGCCCTTCGAGCACTTGGTCGCCTATGTCCGGAGCTGCCACTAAACCATCCTGCTCTGGTTGGAGCGGCAGTCGCGATCGCTCTCGGCTTCCGGACTTTGTATAATCAGCCAGAAAGCCGGGCGTTGTTGGGCGAAACATCGCCCCTGAACTATTGGCGCCAGATCAATACGCATGCCGCCGCGCACGATTTGTCCGCAGTCTTGGATGAATATCTCCAGCTCGTACTTGAAGCTGAGCGCGGCGTCGAACTGCCAGCGGACAGACGCGCGGGACTCATTGCTGCGAAGGTCGTCGAAGTCGTTGCCCTACGGCCGGCTCAGATAACGCTTGATCACTGGACTGCCGGGCGCTCACGCTTGCACGATAAGACATTCGAGGTGCGTGCGCGTTTTGCGATGCGATTTGCGACAAAAGCGGAAGATGAAAAGGGCGTCCGCCGCACGACGCTCGTCCAAGCCGCCTTCAAATCCCCTTTCCGCCCGTTCGCTCTGGCGACAACTTCCATTGGCCAAGAGGGCCTAGATTTCCACCCCTATTGTGCCCGGATCGTCCATTGGAACCTGCCGCGTAATCCCGTCGATATCGAGCAGCGGGAAGGCAGAGTTCACCGCTTTAAGAACCATGCCGTCAGACGCAATATTGCTGCCAGCTTCGGCGATTTCGCCCTGAGCGAGGGTGGTCGTGTCGGACCGTGGGAGAGCATGTTCGAGGCCGCTCGGCAGCACGAGATCGCGCGCGGTCGTGCCGGCGATATCGTGCCTTTCTGGCTATACCCCGGTGACGGAAAGATTGAACGCGTTGTACTCATCCCCCCGTTCAGTAGAGAGGTCGAGCGCTACGAGAATTTGAAGAAATCTCTGGCGACCTATCGATTGGCATTCGGCCAGCCACGTCAAGATGAGCTGATTAACCTGTTTTCTGTCCTCGGAAACGAGGTGGTGGCGGAGCTGGCTGATCTGCAAATATCGCTGAAACCACGGCCGACAATTGAAAGCCCACTTTTCGACGGCCTGATATCACCAGTCTGAGTGCGCTATTGAAAGCGCAAGGATCTATACATCTTCGCGATTGTTGACTCCGGTATGTGACGAAATTCAGATTACGCCCCTCGCCCGAAACCTCCCCCTCCCCGTCATCTCCTTGAGCCCAGCTCCCTGACACCGCCCGCGGCGTCACCTTCAGCGTCTCGGCGACCATGCCGGCCGACACCAGCGTCCGAGACATCACAAGTTCGATCAGGCCTGGCAGATTGGACGACGAGCGCCGGCCGACCAGCCGTCGCTCCATCATCTGTTTTGCGAGCCCAACCGGTCGTGCTCCTTGAGGCCGAGCTCCCGCGGCCGCAATGATTCCGTTAACGATCGCCAGCAACCTTGTGTCGCGACTGCGATGCCGGCGGCGCTCGACGGGGATCGATTTCAGGCCGAGATTGACGGCGGCGAGATGCACCGCGGTCGTGAGACCCGCTTGCCGCAGCGCCTCGGCGGCGAGCAGCCGGCCAAGTCAGGGCGCGTGCTGCAGGACCTGCAAATCGTTCCAGGCATCGAGCAACAGCGCCGCCCGCAACACGGGCGGCAGCTCCTCGGTTTCGCTCAACACGACCCGCCATTCGTCAAGCCGCTCGTCTTCGTCCCAGTCGAATCGTAGACCAGCGGATCCTTGGCCCGAGCTGGGCCCGGCGTCTTTGCTTTTTCAATGGCGGCGTCCGACCAGGCCAGCACCGCATCGATGGCGGCGAGTTCGGCGTCGAATGAGCTGGCGACATCAGAACCCTCCGCGCCCTCCCCTTTCGGCACCTGCAGTGTCACCAGGCTCGGCGCCGATCTTTCCCGCGGCGCCGTCGTCACCATCTGCTGGTGCAGGCCACGCCTGCCCGCGCAGGGCGCTGATGCCCATCCGGGCTCAATGCCCAACTCCCGAACAAACGTGCGATCCGATCAACGGGTCGCCGCGCAGTGCCGCCGTGTCGATCGCAGTAGCACCCGACGAACGAATTCACGAATAACCATATGAATTAACGCACGGAATTTCACAAACGGAAGCTAAATGCCTTCATGTTTCCGTCACTCGAACGCCAGTGTTCCGAACCCGATCACTATCGATAGGTATCATGTATCGATAGTGACGGGTTTCGAGTCGCAAATGCCGGGTGTCGCTCGTCCTCGATCGGCGGATTTGCCGGAAATCCGGGCTTTTCGGCCCCTTCCTCAGCCTTGTTGGCGGACTCATTTGCCTGGCCCGAGTGGACTGGACCTCTTCCGAGCGGCCGGCGCGGAGCCGCCGCCGGAGGGTTTTTCGGCGTCACGGCTCGCCTGGAGCGGCAGGGCTATACTCGGCCTCCTTTAAGATGCCTGGTTTTGCGGCGTTTCGGCCGCAGAAGGCCGCTGGCGCGATTTCCCGACCTTCGACGGCGCTATGCTTGTTGCAGACCAAATTTCGCGCTGTACGGCCTCCCGTTCCGAGCATAAAACACGCTTGCAAACGAACGTTTTCTCACACATTTCTTATTTGTACAAATCTTCCCCGAAACGATCGAAAAGAACGATGGCGAAAGCTGCAACCCACAGTCCCCCTCCCCTGCCGCAAAGGCTGATCGGATATGCTCGCGTTTCGACTGACGATCAGCTCAACGACGCCCAGGTCGATGAGTTGCGGGCAGCCGGTTGCCACCGCATCCACCAGGAGCACGGATCCGGCGCGTCACGCGCACGGCCGGTGCTGGCGAAGCTTCTGAAGGACCTTGGCGCCGGCGATGTGCTCGTCGTCGTCCGCCTCGACCGCCTGGCGCGCTCGGTCAGTCACCTGCTTGACGTGATCGAGGATTTGGAGCAGCGCGGCGTGCATTTCCGCTCGCTGCGCGATCCGATCGACACCTCGACGCCGCAGGGGATGTTTTCCTTGCAGGTGCTCGGCGCTGTCGCCCAGCTTGAGCGCGCGCTGATTGCCGAACGAACGAGGTCCGGCATGAAGGCCGCCAGGGCGCGCGGCAGGCTTGCCGGCAATCCCGGGCTTCGGGAACGCCGCCCGGAGGCCATCCGCGCGGTCTCAGTGGCACGCGACCGGGCCTACCTCGATGAACTGATTGCGTCAGCGCAGATATGGCTGCCGACCGTCCGGCAGCTGCGCCCGCAACACAGTTGGGACAACGTCGTGCGGATCCTCAACCGGCGGGGCCACGACTGGACAGTCGAACGGTTGCGCCGGGCGGTCCGTCGGATGGTGCGCGAAAAGCTCGCGGAACCGGAACTGCTTGCCCGCTCGCCGCGCCGGCCGCCCGAGGATCACCTGATGCGGCTCGTTGCCGGAATCGCCATCGCCGATCCCGATCTGTCGCTGCGCGACATTGCCGCGCAATTGGACCAGATGCATGAGCGGCCGCCACGTGGCGGCCGGAAGTGGCAGCCGTCTTCCGTCAGGGCGCTGCTGGACGACGCGCGCCGCCTCGGGCTCGTTCGCTCTTGAGCGCCTGCTTCATGAGGCTGAGGGTTCGACCGGGATGCCGCAAACGAGGTGTCCACCCCTTGCGCCTGCGCCGACACGAGGTAGGAGGTAGAATGGTGTATGGTGCCCAACGGATGAGCACAGAACCGATAGCGTGGAGGAAGGGCGCCCGAGATAGCCATAGACCCGATCCGCCTGCCAGCCGCGCTGGCCCCGCTCGATCCCGAAACGGCTGACGCGGAGCTCGCCCCTGTCCTGTCGCGCGCTTTTTCCGGCTTTAGCTTCACCGCGACCATGCTCTACAGCGTCTAATGGCGGCACCCGCACCGTACTCACTCCCGACGGCTTCCTGCTCGGCTAACATCGCGACCGGCTCGAGCGCGAGCTTGCCGAACTCGGCGGCGACCTCACCACGCTCTGGACGCGGCACCGAGCGAGCGGATGCCAATTCACGGGGTGACGCAACACAAGCGTGATACCATCGCGCTACAGGATTAGGTACGGCCGACTTCATTCAAATCCCCTCGGCCGCGAGGCCGAATATCTTGCCGCACCGGCGGCGGCATCGTCCACTGGGGTTCGACGTCCAAGACGTTGAGCAGCGTAGCCAGCGCGAGATCGGTTTGTGCCCCGGCCACTGATGCATTCGGCCGAGCAGTTGCCGGCTGACGAAGGCCTTTCGGTAAGCGGATCGAAGCGATCGACGCCGAAGTCGACCTCCCCCTTTGCCTGGTATTTTCTCATGACGCACGGCCATTGGGTCGATCCCGATGCCGCGGTCCTGCTCGCCTGGGCGGACAAACCGGATCTGTTCTGAGTCGTCGGCCACGCGACGGCCGGAAATGGGCAACCGTCTTCCGTGAGGGCAGACGCTTAAAAAGACGTTTGAGTTTGGACATCAACCTGTTCCGGCTATCCGAGCTATCCGATAACGTGTAACAACCTCCTCACCTGCGATCCTGTTTCGCAGCCATCGTCGCGACATATGTAGAATTCTAAGAGATCTGTGGTTCAGGAAGATGTCTATCGTTGCAGTAAAGGTTCTGTCCACTGTCAGCCCTTATGGGACGGCCCTTTCGGCTGAGCAGCTGGCATCCAAGATTTCCGATCCTGCCAGCGCAGTCTCTTTCGATCCTTCGGCATTTTCCTTCTTTTCTGAGGTGGACGAGGATCTTCAGGTCTCGTTTTTGAACGAAATGCATGTTGATCCCACGGCCGCCACCGACCTGGCACGACGTTCTCGGTACTTGCTGGCTACCCCCTCCCTTTGGCGCGGGCGGCGTAGTTGATCGGACACCCGGTCAGCGGATTGAGCGACCAACCCTGACGGCTATGAGTTCGATGGATCGCGGACGCTGAAGATCGTTTTCGAAAATGTCGGTGAGATCGACTTATCTGTGGCCCAGCCTCACAGGCAACCCGACGGCGAGAGCTTCTCCGATATTCCGCACGCGGCTCAGTCAATGACGATTGAACGCCTGGAAACCATCTGCACTGGCGCAAAGACCTAGCGGACGCTACGAAGCCCTGCGGCGCTAGGGCTCCGTTCGCCCGCATCAACGCCATCAACCTTGGCCCGAGCGAAAACTCGCCGCGTGCCGCCTTTCGCGTGAGATCACGCAAGTAGCCGCCGGCGTTTTTGATGTGCCCTGCCCTTTCGATGATACAGGCGATAACCGCCGCGGCGTTCTGCGGTCAACGGATCTTGGAGGCGTCCTGATAGGCGCTCGGGCTGACGCCGAGCATCGATCGGACAACCACAGCAGCGAACATCAGGTCTCGCCAGCTTTCGACATTACCGCTCGGCCCACAGTCGCGGATCTGTGGGCATGCCTGCAGCACCATATTGAGCGGAAACGCCTTTATCGGCTCTCTCGTCGGCCGGATGGCTAGACTCGATCTCGTCTCCTGCTCTTTTCTGTATGTGACTTCATTCTGAAAAGCATTGCTGGTCGTATCTTTTGGATTGGTTTGAATTTCCAGGCGATTGATGGTTCTCATCCCGTCGCATTTGCATTTCGTCGGGAGTTGGCGCTATATCCGCGACCGTCGGCGTGCGCGGGGTGCGGCCGGTCAGCTCGAGGAAATAGTCTTCGATGCGTCCCGAGTCGCCGACAGCCCCTCCTCCATTGAGACGGTGAAGTTTCCTCGAGCCGGCAGATCGACAAAGAGAAATGCGCCGCTCATACCAAAGCTATTGGATGCTAGCGTCCAGAACGAACATATTGATATCGCTCGTACGAATGTGCTGTCCGACGGCTTCAAGCTCCTCATCTTTCAGCCGCCTGTAATCGCCTTCGCCACAATTCCCGCTTCGAAGACGTATGTCGCCGCGCCGTAAATCCACGCTGCTTACTTGGATCTCCGCTGGCCGGGCGAATCTCTACAGTTTGACCAATTTCTGACCGCAGGGCTCCTGGTAACCCGATGGGTTCACCGCCAGCATCGAGCGGCGATGACGGCGGCTGACATCATGTCGCGCCACCTGGAGCGTAATTGCGATTTAAGGGCACGTCCTCAACACCATCTTAAGCGGGAACCCCGGATCGGCTCCCGCTTCATTCGATCATCACGCCTCGAAAAAACGACCGAAACCCTTCCTCCAAAAGCAAACGGAGACAATTTAGAAGTAATGCTTTGATTCGTTTGTGGAAATTGATATTTTTGTCAGCTGACAACTTTTTTGCAATACGTCACCCCCATACTTCGCAACCGATCAAAGGACCAAAATCTAGTGTAGCACTCGGCCTTTTACACCATCGTCCTGGCGCCTCATCGCAGCGCATCAATGATCAAGCCAGTTCACGCGGAACCAGCTCCCCTCCAATGCGCGAACGTCTCCGCCAACCTCTGGAGCGCAACGCTGAAGGAACTCCGACTAGTTCGGGCTTCTCCCTGCCTTTGGTATCCTCAATGTCGCCGGCGAAAGTCCCAGCATGCAGCGTGAAGTGCCTATTCGTATCGAATTGAGCCACTTGAGTTGCTCCCCTGCCGAGACCACCGCAAGCGACAGCGTCAGACATAAGTTCCCCTAGTCGCTTGATTCGACGTACGCATCCGCCGATTTTGTCAGCCGACAACATGCTGTCGCCCAAGAACTGAGGGCGTCGGTTCCCGCCGATCAACCGGGTTCTTCGATCACGAGGCCAATCGATCACTCCCGCCGCGCGCCCTCAGTAAGGCCATCAACATCGGCCCCAGTGAAAACTCGCCGCGCTTTGCCCGGGACGTCAGGTCGCGGAGATATCCGCCGGGCGATTTGATGTGCCCTGCCCGCTCCAGAATGCAGGCCATGACGGCGGATGCATTTTCGGGTCCCATGACCTCGCAGGCACCCTGGTAGGCCGATGGACTGACGCAGAGCATCGAGCTGACGACCACTGCGGCCTGCATCAGGTCGCGCGGCCTTGCCACTGCGCCTCCAGGGCCATAATCTGAAATGGTTGGGCAAGCCCGCAACACCATATCCAGCGGAAATACCTTCATCGGCTCGCGCTGCGGTTCGATGGTTTGGCGCGGCTTCTCGCCCTGCTCTTTTCGAGAGCTAGGTTCAAGTTCAATAAGGGATTCGGATTCTGAATTCTGTTTGTGCCGCTCAATTTGATCATGATTGGCGCTCAAAATATCCATTTTTACCCTAAGTTCCAAAAGGTTGGAGATTTCCTCGCGCAACATCTCCATCTCTTCCAGGATGGTGGTTAAGGTCGCGGCAGTTGCCACTCGGGGAATGGCCACGACTAGTCTGCGGTAGTGCTGGTGTATCGCGTCCCAATTGCCGTTCACTCCCTCCTTGTGGGCGACATCAATCAGCTTGCTGATATCGCGTCGGCAGATCGTCAGGCGCTCGCGAAGTCTACGCAACTGCTGTCGCTCCATCTCGACATCGGCAGCTATTTGCTCGATCTCGCGTGCACGTGACAGCAATGGAGCCAACGAAAAGCCATAGGCCTCAACGATCGCACCGTCTCCGTACTTGCGGGCGTAGCGCTTGCCGTTTGGGCTATCGCGGCGTGCCAGAAGGCCAGCGTCGACGAGCGCTGCGATGTGGCGCCGCAGTGTCGCTTCGGCCATGCCATGCGCGCGAAGTGACAACTGCATGTTAGAGGGAAACACTATGAGGCCGTTCTCCTCAGACAAAGTCGTCTCGGGATAAAAACTCAAAAGTGCGCTCATAACCGAGAGGGCACGCTCGCTGATGCCGAGCTTCGGCTTAGCTTCGCAGAGCGCCCGAAACAGCTTCCACTTGTCGGCCGATGTCTCGGGTTCGATTTCACGTGACATATATTGGCTTGCCAACATGCCGAGCGTCATCGATCGGCGCCCGAAAGGCGTCGTCACACTTCCACTTTGCATCTTCTTTCACCTATCTTCAGGCAAAAGACGTCCGCTCACCCGTTCCGGTGCCAAAGACTCTTGACTGCGATTCGTGGAAATGCGATTCTCAGGCTGCTAAACGATGAGAGAGGCTTCCACGATGGTTACCGTCTGGGGGCCTTTTTCTTTTGCGTGCTCAGTCTTCCTTCCGATTACCGTGCGCCAGGAACTCGGCATAGAGCCGGTCCAGGTTGTCTGTAAGATACCGCCCAAAGGGGCCGGCATGCCTTGATTTCATAGACAAGACAAACGCCTTGCCGGAGTTCGAATACTTAGCGGAGACGGTCTTGTCCGCTGGTTGCCAGTTCTCCATGATCTTGGGAGTCGTCTTCCGGACAGGCTTCGCCGCGCTGTTCAGACTAGAAAACAGGGCATTGAAGCGTTCGTCGGTGCTCAGTTCGTCGAAGGAGGGATCAGAGACGATCGCCTTCAACTTCCCTTCGTTGGCCGTTTTGCCCACAAGCAATGACAGCTCGACCCAGCGTTCCCGGCCGACTGCCGGGCAGGGCCCGATCCTTGCGATTGTCTCTTCAGCAATGCGATCCGTTACGGCGATCATTTTCGAGATGGCGGCCGCATTGGCAGCAAGCGCCAATCCTATGATTGTCCGGTCATAGCCAAGCTTCTCGAGGTGCGAGGCGAAGTTCGCGCGTTCGATGAAGGAGAGGTTGGCGCGCGCCGAGTTTTCTTGTCCCTGGGCGATAACGTGCGTACGGTCATCCAGCGCCTTTACCACCGCCTTGACCTTGCGGCCGAGCTCACGGGCAACGCGGGCGCGGCGATGTCCAAAGACGATCTGGTAACGGCCGGCTGCCGACGGGTGAGGGCGCACAAGGATAGGCGTATCCTGCCCGCGCTCGGCGATCGCCTGCTTCAATTCCTCGAACTGCTCGGGATTATCGTCCATGCGATCAGAGACGAACGAACTATCGAGTGTGTCAGGTTCGAGTTCGACGACCGTTTCTCCTTCGAGAAATTTCTCAGCCTGGCGCGACAACTCATCGAGCGAGCGCACCATGCTCTTCGACGCGCCGCGCATTGGATAGGCGGGCGCGACGTCTGCGTGCGGGATTTCCGCTGCGTCGACCAGTCCCGCCAGTAGGTTCTTTCTCGCCATCTACCTGCTCCGTTTGCCTTCGATCTGCCGGACAGTCCCGGGGAAGTTTACGCCGATCCGTTGAGAACCTTCCTGCCCCAAGAGGCATGAACGAGTTCGGCGATCTCGGCGTTGACTGCGTTCAAGGAGTCCATCGCGCGCTCATAAGTGGATCGCGTCATCTGGCTCTTGTCGACTTCGTAAAGTGTCTGTTTAGTGATTCCTGCGTCCGAAATCGCTGTCGATTTCACCATCTGGTTCTTCAGCACGAACTGGTGGAACAAGGTCTGCATGAAGCCCACCATCTGCGCCTGCGGCCCGTCCGTTGGCTCGTACCGGGTGATCAGGTAGCGATACCATTCGAGATTAACCGCAGCCCCCGCATCCCGGATCGGCTTCAGGATCCCGCCCAGCATCAAAAGAAACTGTCCCATCGACATGACGTCGAGCATCTGCGGATGGATCGTGATCAGGACGCTCGTCGCCGCAGTCAGCGCGGTGATCGTGAGATAGCCGAGTTGGGGAGGGCAGTCGATGACGACGACATCGTACCGGTCGTCGACCTCCCCCAGCGCGCGCGAAATCCGCGTGAAGAAGGTCTTGCCGTCGTTTGAGCTCTTATTCGACATCGCAAGCGGCGTGTCGTATTCGTACTCCTGGAGTTCAAGATTCGCAGGCACGATATCGAGGCCCGGGAAATTGGTCGCCTGGATGATCTCGCTAATCGATCGGCGTTGATCGTCATATCTGAGCGCCTCATAGAGCGAGGGCGACATGTCGAGCTCGGGCTGAAAACCGTGGAGCGACGAAAGTGATGCCTGCGGGTCGAGGTCCACCGCCAATACACGGTGCCCGGTCAACGCCATGTACTGCGCGAGATGGGCGGCCGTCGTCGTCTTGCCCGAACCGCCCTTGAAATTGACAACGGCAATGACCTGGAGCTTTTCGCCTGGCCGACGGTACGGTACGTAGTTCCTGGCTTCCGATCGTCCATGCTGATCGAGATACTGACGTAGTTCCGCCATTTGCTCGGCACTATAGGAACGGCGACCCGACGACGATGTCTGGGGGAGGGGGCCCTTTCCCTCAAGATGGAGTTTCTTCAGCGTGCTTTGCGAGACGCCTAGGAACTGCGCCACTTCCGAAAGCGAGAACTGGCGAAGCAGTTTCTTGGCGTTTGGCGGGAACTGCTGCATGCTCAGGAGATGCAGCTTCTTAGAAATCAGATCGCCCTGTTCGAGGATGAGATCCTCGAAATGCATCGGCTGTGCGGGAGCGATGGACGGCGAATTAGCGTTCATTGCAAGGGAACTCTCGAATAACGGTTTTTCGGCCAGAGAGCCGACATAATCGTTATTATGTGCGATTCTAGCCCGCTGACAAGGAATATAGAGTTAACAAAGGGTTAATACCGCATGCCAAGCGGACGCCGCTCGAAGGCAGAACACACGTATTTCTCCTTTATTCTTATGCACTTAGAAGGCCGCTTACGCTCCGCTAGGCGCCAGCACTTTTCCAGGGGAGAAATACGGCCGTTCGCCTGGCTACGAAACGCCACTTCGAAATAGCCGTCATATTACTCCCGCGACTCACCCGACTCAGTCTTTGTGGATCCAACCCCAACGGGTTTCCCGTGAACCCTGCAATAGGGTGAGGCCACGCCATGTCTTTCACCCAAACTAACGCCCGAATCACCGCCTGCACAACCCTGTTGAATTCTACAACTGCCCAGCGATTTGGATCCGTGCTCATCTCGCGGCGATGTTCAACGACGGAGAAATTGATGCAGGTTCTCGCGATCTCAAAGCCCCGGAATACCGAAGAAGCCCGGCTTCTCCACAGCCAACATCAACTGCGCGCCCGCATCTTTTCCGATCGGTTGGGTTGGGAAGTCAATGTTGCGGGAGGCTGTGAGTCGGATGCTTTCGACGACATCCAACCGACCTACATTTTAGCCGTTGCCAGGATGGGCCGGTTGGCTGGATGCGCCCGCCTTCTTCCTACGCTGGGCCCAACGATGGTGGCGAACGTTTTCCCCTCGCTCCTTTCTGCCGGGCAACTCCGCGCTCATTCATCCATGGTCGAGAGCTCGCGCTTTTGCGTGGAAACCTCCCTTTCTGAGGGTAGGGGAGACGGTTCTATTCACGAGGCAACGCTCACCATGTTCGCGGGGATTATCGAGTGGTCGATGGCGAACCGGTTCACCGAGATCGTCACGGTAACGGACATCCGATTCGAGCGGATCCTCGCCCGTGTCGGTTGGCCGCTTCGGCGCCTTGGCGAGCCGAGAAGGATCGGGGTGACCATGGCCGTGGCCGGCACTCTACCGGCGAATGCGGACACATTCATGAAGCTCCGCCCCGCCAATTACCGCTCCAACATCACCAGCCCTCTTGGCCAAGCAGCTAAGGAGAAATCCGTGACACAGCTTCGCTCCCATCCTCGACTCGTCCGCAAGCTTCAAGAGGCGCTTGGCGACGAGCTTTGCGTCGCACTGGATGATAGCAACGTCGTCGAGATCATGCTGAATCCCGATGGAAAGCTGTTCATCGAACGGCTTGGGCATGGCGTGGCGTCGGCCGGAGAGATGTCATCAGCTGCGGCGGAAATGGTGATCGGTACGGTTGCCCACGCGCTGCAATCCGAAGTCGATACCCACCAACCCATCATTTCCGGCGAACTCCCGATTGGCGGACATCGCTTCGAGGGCCTCTTGCCGCCGGTGGTCGCGAAACCCGCCTTCACCATTCGCCGTCGTGCGTCGCGTCTGATCCCGCTCGATGACTATGTTCGCTCTGCCGTCATGACCGAGGCCCAGGCTGCGACGATCCGCAGGGCTATCGCCTCGCGTCTGAACATCATCATTTCTGGCGGGACCGGCTCCGGCAAGACGACGCTAGCAAATGCAGTGATCCATGAGATCGTAAACAGCGCACCAGAAGATCGGCTCGTCATCCTCGAAGACACTGCCGAAATTCAATGCGCGGCCGAGAACGCGGTTCTCCTGCACACGACCGACGCAATTGATATGGCCCGCCTTCTGAAGAGCACGATGCGCTTGCGCCCCGACCGCATCGTTGTCGGCGAGGTCCGCGACGGCGCAGCGCTGACGCTTCTAAAGGCCTGGAACACAGGTCACCCCGGCGGGGTGGCAACAATCCACTCGAACACGGCGAACTCCGCGCTCCGTCGCCTGGAGCAGCTGACGGCCGAAGCAAGCCAACAGCCGATGCAGGAGGTGATCGGGGAGGCTGTCGACCTCATCGTTTCCATCGAGCGTACGCCGCGAAGCCGGCGTGTGCGCGACATCATCCAGGTCGAGCGCTTCGCCAACGGCCAATACGAGATCGAATCTGACCAACTCACCGAAGAGCAGGAGGCGCGGCATGTCGCGTAAGAGTGAGTTTGTCTCCATCGCGCTTCTTGCTGCGCCAGTCATTTTGGCGTCGGTCGCACCGGCCCTGGCCAGTTCAGGCGGTAATCTGCCCTGGGAAGGACCGCTCGAGCAGATCCAGGAGTCCATCACGGGGCCAGTCGCGGGCTACATCGCACTTGCAGCGGTAGCGATCGCGGGCGGCATGCTGATCTTCGGTGGAGAGCTCAATGATTTCGCGCGGCGACTGATGTACGTCGTGCTTGTTGCCGGCATTCTGCTCGGCGCCACGACCATTGTCGGTCTGTTCGGTGCGACCGGCGCTTCGATCGGTCTGATCGATAATCACGTCACGTCGACACACCCGAATGGAGGAGGGGAGGAGACTCATGACTGAGTCGCTGTCCCAACTTCACCGCAATCGCATCCACCGTGCGCTCTCCCGGCCGAACCTCCTGATGGGCGCGGACCGGGAACTGGTTCTGATCACCGGGCTTGCCGCTGTCATCCTTATTTTCGTGGTGCTGACTGTCTACTCGGCGCTTTTCGGGGTCGCGGTCTGGATCGTGGTCGTCGGGCTGCTCAGGATGATAGCGAAGTCGGACCCGCTCATGCGGCAGGTTTACGTCCGCTATATCTCGTACGAACTCTACTACAAAGCGACCACTTCTCCGTGGCGCCGGTATTGAGGGGACTGGCATGGTCGCGCTCAAACGCTTCCGGGCCACTGGCCCATCTTTTGCGGATCTCGTTCCCTATGCCGGCCTGGTCGACAATGGCGTCCTCCTATTGAAGGACGGAAGCCTGATGGCCGGCTGGTATTTTGCTGGGCCGGATTCCGAAAGCGCCACCCACCTCGAGCGCAATGGACTCGCGCGCCAGATCAACGCCATCCTGTCGCGGCTCGGAAGCGGCTGGATGATCCAGGTCGAGGCCGTCCGTATCCCGACGTACGATTATCCCACGGAAGACCGCTGCCATTTCCCCGATGCTGTCACGCGCGCGATCGACTCGGAGCGGCGGGCGCATTTCGCGCGCGACCGGGGACATTTCGAGAGCAAGCATGCACTGATCCTGACTTATCGGCCGCTCGAAGCCAAAAAGACGGCTCTCAGCAAGTACATCTATTCCGATGAGGAGAGCCGTAAGAAGACCTATGCCGACACGGTTCTCTTCACATTCAAGAATGCAATCCGCGAGATCGAGCAATATGTCGCGAACACCCTCTCGATCCGGCGCATGGAAACGCGCGAGGCTGTTGAGCGGGGAGGGGAGCGCGTCGCCCGCTACGACGAACTGCTGCAGTTCGTCAGATTCTGCATCACCGGCGAAAACCATCCGATCCGATTGCCGGACGCTCCCATGTATCTCGACTGGATTGCCACCGCTGAACTCGAACACGGGCTCACGCCGAAAGTCGAGAACCGGTTCCTCGCTGTCGTGGCGATTGATGGGCTTCCGGCGGAGAGCTGGCCGGGAATCCTCAACAGCCTCGATCTGATGCCGCTCACCTACCGCTGGTCGTCGCGCTTCATCTTCCTCGACGCGGAAGAGGCCCGTCAAAAGCTGGAACGGACGCGCAAGAAGTGGCAGCAGAAAGTTCGTCCGTTCTTCGACCAGCTCTTCCAGACGCAAAGCCGATCTGTCGATCAGGACGCCATGTCGATGGTCGCCGAGACCGAGGATGCGATTGCGCAAGCATCGTCGCAACTGG